>Ga0268262_10001443_pt1 | contig 29473 bp, 25 predicted proteins | sample TergutNc150P3_FD_190354 | JGI IMG/M metagenome (GOLD analysis project Ga0268262, IMG submission 190354) | Nasutitermes corniger P3 segment gut microbial community from laboratory colony in Florida, USA - Nc150 P3 (SPAdes) (version 2) | ecosystem: Host-associated > Arthropoda: Insects >... | reverse complement strand
CAATTTATTTGATTATTATAAAATATCGGTATTGTCAAAAAGGATGAATCTTCTTTTCGGTAGATATTATGCTTTGAGTAATGATAATGAACAAAAAGTCTTAAAATTATGTGAAAATATGGATTTTGTGTGGATAGACTCGGCACAATATGGAAGACTTGCTAAAATTATCAAGCAAAAATATCCGTTAAAAAAAATCATAACATTTTTCCATAATTGCGAATATGAATATATAAAACAAGAATATCCGTATAATTTAGTTCGGCAATATATAATCAAAAAAAATGAGGAGTGGGCATGTAAATATTCGGATAAAATAATAGTGCTCAATGGAAACGATAAACTTGCAATTCAAAGACTCTATGGCAGAATTGCCGATGCCATTATTCCTATTAGTTTTTCGGATAAGTTGATAAAATTTTCTAAAGAAGAAGTTTCCAACACTCCTATGGCTCTATTTTTGGGAAGCAATTTTTATGCCAATATTCATGGTATAAAGTGGTTTATAGAAAAAGTATTGCCTTTTGTGAATATAAAACTCAAAATCATAGGTAAGGATATGAACAAGGCTAATTTACCGAAAAGCGATAAATTGGAAATTATTGGCTATGTTGAAAATTTGGATGAAATTATGCAAAATGCTGATTTTATGATTTTTCCAATTTTTCAAGGTGGCGGCATGAAAGTAAAAACTTGCGAAGCATTGATGTACGGAAAAAACATGATTGGCACGAGTGAGGCGTTTAGGGGTTATGAAGTTGATTTCGAAAAAGTCGGAGCAAAATGCGAAACGGCAGAGGAGTTTATCAAATCAATAAATGAATTTCCAAAAAAATTTATTAGCAAATTTAATGAATATTCTAGGAATGTGTTTTTAGAGAAATATTCAAATGACGTGGTATTTAAACAATTTACCGATTTGTTTGGAGAGCAATTCAATTAAAGGGGGTTAATGTTATGTCTAATATAAAGAAAATATTGAAAACGTTAAGAAGGGTAGATTGGAATTTATTGAGTTTTATTTATTTTATATATTTTAACTTTTTTAGAAAAAATACTGTTCGTGTAAGCAAAATAGCATTATTTTTGGTAGATAAGAATTGTGTTTTAAATATTCATAAAGAAGCAAAAATAATTTTAAATGGCATTTTTATTATGGGTGCAAAACCTAATTCTAAAATAAATAATATGAAATTACAAAGTGAATTAACATTGAAAAAGAATAGTGAAATTCATATTAAAAACGCCTTTTTTATTAATCATGGTTCAAGAATAGTGGTTTTTGAAAATGCAAAAATAGAATTCGGAGGCGGTTTTATCAATACTAATGCATCCATTGGTTGCAAAGAACAAATAATTATTGGCAATGACTGTGCGATTGCCGATTATGTAGTTATTATGGATACAGATTTTCATGAGATTCTATCGCCTAATTACAAATCTACGAAACCTATAAAAATTGGAAATCATGTTTGGATTGGTAATGGTTGCAAGATTTTTAAAGGAGTTAACATTGATGATGGTGCGGTAATTGGTGGAGGAAGTATAGTTGTGAAAAATATTCCAAAAAAAACAATGGCTGCGGGTAATCCTGCAAAAGTTATTAGAGAAAATGTTGAATGGAAAAGTTAAGAAGGAAAGGAAAATATGAACTTATTTCACTTGATATATTTGCCAATCTTATTGTATGCTCTCAAGAATTATCACAGAGCTTTTCTTTTATATGCAATCATAAGACCACTTCTTAATTTTCAGATACTTTTGTACTCTGAGTCTGGTATACCGCAAATTTTTTTGGAAACATTTATGAATACCTTTATGCTTACGTGCGTTTGTTGCAATTATATTATCAATAAACCTCAAAATTCCATTAGCTTTCCACTAAAGCAAGTATTTTTTGTTTATACGATTGTAATGTGTGCTTCATGTTTAGTTTCTACAATGGCTTTATCTCAAGAAATATCAATAATATATCAAACAACCTTGAATGGTTTTGTTTATATTTATTTATTATGGAGAGAATTAAAAACGGAGCAAGATATTAAATTCTATATAAAAGGTGTAATGATATTTTCTTGTTTCGTTATGATATATGGTTTCTTTGAATTATTAAATAAGGGCGACAATCCTTTATTGTTATATGAGGGGATTTTGAACCCTAAGAATAAAATAGTATCTGGAGCTGCAGATGAAATAATAGACTCCTATCGTGGCATAAAGGTAAGATCCATCTTTTTTTCTAGTTTGGGATACGGGGCTTATATATCAGTTGTACTTCCGTTTTTCTATTACATAGATATCCAATATAAAAGAATATGGGATTCGACAAAATGGAAGAAAATTATTTTTATGAGTGCTTTGTTATTGGCTTTATTATCTGCCCAAGGCAGAGGAGCTATATTGGCTTGCATAATTTCATTGTTGTTTTTACTTAAATTCAAAAATATATTACGTATTTCTCTATTTTTACCTTTTTTTATCATTTTATTTCGCGGTATGATTTTTCAATCTCTAGGAGTAATTCTTTCTATTTTTATTCCAGATAAACAAATTGAGGCTGGTGGTTCTAGTATGACAATGAGGTTAATGCAATTTGCACTAACAATCCAAGTATGGGAAAAAAGGCCTTGGCTTGGGTATGGTCCTCAAGGAGCAAGTCATTGGATAGAACAAGATATAGGATTATTAGGTATGGAGAGTATATGGCTTAAAGTGTTAGTTAATTTTGGGATAATAGGTGTATTTTCACAAATATATTTATATTGCTCAACGATAAAATTAGGCATTGGGAAATCTAAACGTTATGTTATAGGTTCTTTACTTGCTTGGATAGCTTTGGAAACTACAACTGTATCATGGGGCTTTGACCAATATATATCATTTTTTATAGGTTTCATTCTAATAGCATATCGTTTGGAGTTATTGAATTTCAAGGGAGAAAAAACGTGAGAAAAATTAAAATGTATTTGGTTTTTAGAGCTTTCTTAATGCGTTATGTCTTGAACAGGATAATTGCTTTTGTTCCAAGTTGGTTTATTCGCAGAAGCTATATGAAATTCTTAGGAGCGGAAATAGGTAATCATTCACGTATAGATATGGGTGTTTATTTTAAAGATATTAGAAAAAATTTAAAAATCGGAGATTATGTCCATATAAATCAAGATTCCATTTTTCTTTGCAGTGGTGGTATAGAAATAGGAAATAACGTTTCTATTTCGTATAGAGTTGGATTATTTTCAGATGAGCACGATATTCAAAGTTCAGATTTTGCATACATAAGTAGTAAAATAAAAATAGAGGATTATGTTTGGATAGCAGCAAATGCTACAATTTTGAGTGGGAAAAATGGAATTACAATAGGTAAGGGAGCTGTCGTATGTGCTGGGGCAATTGTAACAAAGAATGTTGAACCTTTCTCCATAGTAGCGGGCGTTCCTGCTAAAGTAATTGGAAAAAGGAAAGAAAACTTAGAATATTATCCATTGAAAGGTATTTTTGCGGGGTTTATGTGAAAGTAATAAGTTATCATTTTAACATAGGTTATGGCTGGGTTATGCAAGCCTTTGCCTTGCAAAAGTATTTGGCTTTTAACGGATATTCCGTAAAACATTTGAAATTGTTTATGCCAAGTAATAATTATGTTTTAGAGCAGAAAAAGAAAGAATATCCGTTATTTATATGGAAACCTATTGCCGTTCTGAGGAAAATAAAATATATTTTGTTAAATTTATTTTATTATAAAAAATTATTTGATAAGGCAAATATAAAATTTACTAATAATTTTTCAATGGATAAAGACAGTTGTTTTATAGTAGGCAGTGACCAGATATGGAATCCCAATTTTATTAAAAATATGGAAAAGATTTATTTTTTGGAGTTTAACGACTCCGCGAAAAAAATCTCTTACGCTGCCTCACTCGGAATGTCAAAATGGCCCAAAGAATTTGAGCAAAAAATTTTGCCTTGGCTTGAAAAATTTGATTCCATAAGCGTTAGAGAAGAATCTGGAGCGAAATATTTACGAAACTTGGGTTTGGATGCGGTTTGTGTATGTGATCCGACTGTTTTACATAGTGGCGATTTTTATCGCAAAGAATTTAATGTAGGAAAAAAATTAGAATATATCAATGAGAAATTTGTATTCAAGTACTTTTTGAGAGGTGTAGTTTCTCAAATAGATGGAATAAAGAACATAATCGTTGATTTTCAAAATAAGAAAACAATGGTAACCGTTTCGCGATGGCTTTCTTTAATAGATAATTCTGAATTTGTCCTAACGGACTCTTTTCATTGTGTCGTATTTTGCATTCTATTTCACAAGCCATTTGCAGTATTTGCGAACAATTCAAAGCAACTAAATGAAATGAATGATAGATTTTTAACAATTCTTGGCAGAACAAATTTAGAATACAGAATTCTGCAAGGTAACGAAACGGAGGAGCAGATTTTGAAAATAGTAAAGAAGGAAATTGACTGGGAGCAAGTGGATAGAGTTTTGGAAGAATGGCGAAATTATAGTAAAAAATGGTTGATGGAGGCAATAGCAAAATGAAATACGCACCTATTTTAATAACAACGCTTTGTAGATATTCCAAATTTAAGCAATGTTTGGAATCGCTTTCCGCTAATCCTTGGGCAAAATATACAACTGTTTATATTGCTCTAGATTACCCTTTTAAACAGGAACATTGGGATGGCTATAAAAAAATAATAGAATTTCTCTCTGGGAAATTTGATTTCGAAAAGATTATCATAATAAAAAGGGAAAAAAATTTTGGTCCATATAAAAATTTTACTGATGCACTAAATGAAATTTTTAGTGAATATGATAGAATAATTATATCGGAAGATGATAATGTTTTTTCGCCGAATTTTTTGGAATATATGAATAAATGCCTTGACAGATATGAATTTGATATGGAAGTTTCTTTTGTTTGTGGCTATATGTATCCCGAAAAAATTTATTTCAATAAAAATACAGTATTTAAAAATAGCAGTTTTTTCGTTGCATGGGGATGTGCACTTTGGAGAGATAAATATGTTATCATAGAAAAAATGCTATGTGATGAAAATTTTTACAAAAATCTCCTTTCTTGGAATAGAATGATTCCATTATTATTAAAAAAACCTAAAATATTTCGATGGATAATGCAATTAAATAGTAGTGAATGTTGGGTGAACGATTGTACGATGTCAATATATTTAAGTGTTCAAAACAAATTTGCTGTTTATCCGGTAATTTCGAAGGTTAGAAATATAGGTAGTGATATAGAAGGGGTAGGCATGAAAGACTGTTTTAAATACTATGAACATCTTAACAATCAATATATTGACACTGAGTATTCATTTGAATTGTTAGAAGATGAATCTTTTTCCAAGATAAATGATAGATTATTTAACAAGATGGGAAAATATTCTTATATTGATATGAAACGATTACCTATTTTTAAACAGTTTGTAAGGTTTTTTCTATATAAAATCTTTGGACGTAAGTTAAGAAAAGGAATAGGTGGTTATAATCTATATTTACATGGGAGTCCGGAAAACTATTTTAAACATTAACACAATGAATTTTAACCATCTCAAAAAACTATCCAAACAAAATAACAAGGATTTTCCTGTTATTCGTATTGCCCTTTTGGGCGACACAGCCACGCAACTTTTGGCTACGGCAATAAGAGGAATGGGACAAGTTCGCAATTTTAACATAGATCTTTTTGAAGCCGATTTCAACCAAATAGAAATGCAATTTTTTGATAAAAATTCAGAATTGTATAATTTTAACGCGGATTTTGCGATTGTGTTTCAAAGTTCGCACAAATCTTTGAATAAAACGGATTTGTTGAATGACAGGTTAAATTTCATCAATTCGATTTTGGAAGTTTACAAGGGAAAAATAATTTATTTCAATTATGCAGAAATCGATGATTCCGTTTGGGGCTGCTTTGCGAATAAAACGCAGAATTCCATTCTAAACCAATTGCGCCGCTTGAATGTCGCTTTAATGGATTTGGCTACAGAAAATCCTAATTTGCATATTTTGGATATAGCAAGCATTCAAAATAAATATGGCAGAAATTTTATGTTTTCTCCGGCGATTTACGCAAGCACAGAAATGGTGCTTTCCATAGACTGCCTGCCTATAATTACATCTCGAATATTTGACATAATATGTGCAAGCAGAGGAAATTTCAAAAAATGCGTAGTTTTGGATTTAGACAACACTTTGTGGGGTGGTATAGCGGGCGATGATGGTTGGGAAAATTTAAAATTAGGTCATGGACTTGGCATAGGAAAGATTTTTGTTGAGTTTCAGGAATGGCTGAAAAAACTGAAGGAACGTGGGATAATTTTGGCAGTATGCTCAAAAAACAGCGAAGATATAGCAAAAGAAGTTTTTGAGAGACATCCAGAAATGGTTTTGAAGCTGGACGATATTTCGGTTTTTGTAGCTAATTGGGAAAACAAAGCGGATAATATTTGCTATATTCAACAAATGCTCAATATAGGCTTTGATTCTTTTGTTTTTTTAGATGATAATCCGGCAGAGCGCGAAATTGTCCGCCAAAATTTGCCTGCTGTTTGTGTTCCTGAACTTCCGCGAGATCCGGCTGAATGGCTTGAATTTCTGTATGGCGAAAATTTGTTTGAAACAGCTAGTTATTCCGAGTTAGATAAAAATCGTACTGAACAGTATAAGATACAGGCAAAGCGTGAAGAGGCTAGGGGCAAATTTACAAATGAGAGTGATTTTTTAGAAACGCTGGAGATGGAATGCGAAACTGCCGGTTTTACAAAATTCAATATTCCCAGAGTTGCACAGCTTTCGCAACGAAGCAATCAATTCAATTTAAGAACAGTTAGATATACGGAAACGGAACTTGAGGGTTTGTCAAATGATGATAATTACAAAAATTTTGCTTTTTCTCTTAAAGACAAATTCGGAGACAATGGTTTAATCGCGGTAGTTGTTTTGCAAAAACAAGGCAAAAAGCTCTTCATAGAAAATTGGTTTATGAGTTGCAGGGTGCTGAAAAGAGGGATGGAAAATTTTACCCTGAACACTATTGTTAAATATGCGAAAGAAAGTAATTTTGAGGAGATTATTGGCGAATATTTACCTACGGCGAAAAATAAGATTGTGGAGAATCATTATCAAGATTTGGGATTTGCTTCGCTTGGCAATGGAAAGTTTGAATTAAAAGTATGTGATTATGCGAAAAGGGAATGTTTCATAGGAGAAGCAATATGACACAGCAAGAAATTATAAGTCAGGTGCAAGAAATTTTCTGCGATGTTTTAGACATTGCAGATATTACGTTGACAGAAACTACAACATCTGTGGATATTGAGGAATGGGATAGTTTATCCCATATACAATTAGTAGTTGCCATAGAAAAGCATTTTGGCATAAAATTTACCAGCGAAGAAATTTTGGAATGGCAGAATGTTGGCGATATGATAAATTCAATAAAGGGAAAACTTTAATGGAGCAAATAGTAGAGAAGGGAAAATGCGTAGGTTGTGCAGTTTGTCGAGATACTTGCAACAAAAAAGCTATTGAGATGCAAGCTGATAGCGAAGGTTTTGCTTATCCCAAAATAGATTCACAAAAATGCTCAGATTGTGGATTGTGCCGAGATGTTTGCCCAGCTTTAACGTCTTGCAAAACAGCCTCTGCTTTCAAAATTCCGTTGATTTATGCCGCAATGCACAAGGATTTGGACACTCGCAAGGCAAGTACAAGCGGCGGGTTGTTTTCTGCTCTGGCAGAGTATGCCTATTCCCAAAATATGGCTGTTGGCGGTTCCGCATGGACACAAGATTTTTATGCGAAGCATTTCATATCCAGCAACAGAGAGGATTTGGAAAAAATAAGAGGTTCAAAATATTTTCAAAGTGATATGCAAGATTTTCACAAATCGGTGAAAGAGCAATTGAAAATAGGCAAAAAAGTTCTAGTGTGTGCAATGCCTTGCCAAATTGCAGGATTGCAAAATTACTTTAAGAATGATTTGGAAAATATAATTTTTGTGGATACAATATGTGCTGGCATAAACTCTCCAATGGTTTGGCAGAAATTTTTGAAAAGCTTGGAGGAGGAATACAATGGCAAAATAATCAAAGTCCGCGCAAAGGCAAAAGATTGGGGTTGGCGTGCTTTGGCTCATAAAATAGAGTTTGACAATGGAAGAATTTATCATAAATTCGCAACGGAAGATGACTGGGTTCGCGGATATATCGGAGTTCATGCGTATATTCGCCCATGTTGTCATAACTGCCAATTTAAGACCATACCAAGAATTGCGGACATAACGCTTGGCGATTTTTGGGGCATAGAAAACACTGGCTCAAAATTAGATGATAATATAGGGACAAGCTGCGTTTTGCTTAATACCAAAAGAGGAGCGGATTTTTTTGAAAACTGCAAAGAAAACTTGCATTTGGAAGAACATACGCTTTCGGAAGTTTTGGTAGGCAATATGGCTTTGGTGAATTCTGCGTTGAAATTTCCCAAAAGAAGAGAGTTTTTTGAGTATCTTGAAAATAATAGCTTTAAAAATGCGGCGAAAAAATTTTTTCTGTATAAAAAGGATTCCATCTCGTTTAAAAAACTTTTGAAATCTTTAAAATGGTTGCTTAAAAATTTTTGGCATATAAAATTTGGTTATTCAAAACTATTCAAAAAGCAGATTTTCATAGGTGATTCTCACTGTGCATTTGATATTCATAGAACAGCAAAAATAAATCTGCAAGGTATTTTCAAATTCGGCTATAAAAGGAATCGCAAGAGCAAACAGGAAAGTGCTTTGCTATTGGAAAAAAACAGCGAGTTGAATGTTGGAAAAAATACAAATGTTTATTATGGTGCGGATTTTCAGGTATTCAAGAATGCCAAATTGAACATTGGATCAAATGTGGCGTTTAATCGCAATGTACAAATTATATGCATGGAAGAAATTTCCATAGGCTCGGGCTGTTTAATCTCCCGTGATGTTGTTATAAGAGATAACGATGGCGGACATAGGATTATAGCGGACGGCTACAAAACCACAAGTCCTGTCAAAATAGGGAACAATGTCTGGATAGGGCAGGGAGCTATGATTATGAAAGGTGTGACCATAGGTGATGGTGCGGTTATAGGAGCAGGGGCATGGATTGTTGGCAATGTTAAGCCTAGGGCAATGGCAATGGGAGATCCGGCAAGAACCGTGCAAAAGGAGGTTGTATGGGTGAATTGAAAATGCCCCGGATAGGTCTTGGAACTTTCCCTTTGAAAGGCGAATTGCTTGAAAATGCGGTAATTGCGGCTTTGAAATGTGGTTATAGAATGTTCGACACAGCTCATAATTACGGTAATGAAGACCATTTAGGGAATGCTCTTAAAATTGCAGCACAGAAAATAGGAGTGAAAAGAGAAGAAATTTTCCTCAATACAAAAGTTGACGAAGATTTGTGGGAAGGTAAAAACGATGGAAAATTATTTTACAAAAAAGAAGTTAATGAGAGCAAGAATATTTTTGCAATAGTAAAAAATCAAGTTGAAACAAGTTTAAAAAGATTGCAAACCGATTATTTAGACTGCGTTTTAATTCATTGGCCTTATCCTGATTATCTTTTGGAAATTTGGAAAGCATTGGAGGTTTTACACAAACAAGGCATAATAAAATACATAGGCGTATCTAATTGCCGAGAAAGACATTTGAAAAAGATAATGGCTGATTGTGAGATTATGCCAATGGTAAATCAGGTACAAATTTCTCCACTTAATACTATGCAAGAGTTATCCGATTTTTGCAAAAAAAATGATATAGCATTGCAAATTTACAGCCCACTTATGCTTTTGAAAAGCAAACTTAAAAACAATGACACTCTTTTGGATTTATCTAAAAAATACAATGTTTGCCCGACCCAGATCATATTAAAATGGAATTTGCAAAATGGCAACGTTCCATTTCCCAAAAGTTCAAATTCAGAGCGGATAAAACAAAATATTACGCTTGACTTTGAAATAGAGAATTCGGATATGCAAAAAATAAATTCCTTAAATGAAAATTATCAATTCTTGCCAGAAAGTATTTATTGCCCAGGGTATTAAAATGAAAACTATTGTTAGAAAATTTTTGCAGTTAGTCAATTTGCCAGTTAAAAAAACTTGGTGGTATAAATCCAATTATGGTGATACTATTAAAATGAAAAAATGGAATACATTCAATTTGGATTTGGTAAATTTAGGAAGTTCTTCGGTAAGATTTGGCTTGGATTATTCTGAATGTAAAATAAATGCTGCCAACTGGGCAATGGCACCGCAAAATATTTCCAGCGATTTCGCGATTTTAAAAAACTACCACAGTTATATCAAAGAAAATGGACTGCTGCTGCTGCTGCTTTGCCCTTTTAGCGGGATGGTGATTGATTATCCTGACAAAAAATTCTATGACTCTTATCATTATTTTTTGCATCCTATTCTAATTAAACATTTCAGTGAGCAAACTATGAAAAAAAATCGAAAAATAATAGAATATCCTTTGCTTGCTACTCCTAAAATTGCAATAAAAGCAGTGATAAAAAAAATGCTAGGCAAAGACAAACCAAAATATCTTAATGCAAGAACAGATGCTCAAAACCGCATAAATGGCTGGAAAAAAGAATTTAGCATCAATGATTTTGCAGACCCTCTATCCGATGAAAATCTGAAAGCAATAGAGTTCAATACAAAATTGTTATGCGAAATGACGGAATTTTGCAAGGAACGTAATTTAAAGCCGTTTATTGGAATAATGCCTGTCACAAAAACTCTCAAAGACCTCATACCACAGGAATTTATACAGCGTGCTTTTTATGATATGGTGGAAAAAATCAAAGAATGCACTGGAGTGCAAATTCTAGATTACTACCGTTCAGTAGAATTTGAAAGTGAGGATTTATATTTGGATAGTTTTTTGATGAATGAAAAGGGCAGGAAATTGTTTACGGAAAGAGTGTTAATGGATTTGCAGAAATATGGAGAAAGAAATTAAATGCCTAGCATTCTCCATTCTTTCTTTTGGAAATACCTTGAGCGTAGCGGCTCTCAAGCCGCCCAGTTCATAGTTTCCATTGTTTTGGCAAGATTACTTGCACCAGAGGATTTTGGTTTGCTCGCATTGATTATAGTCTTCATCACAATTGCGAACATTTTTGTCCAAAGCGGGCTTAAAACGGCCTTGGTGCAAAAGAAGGACGCAAGCGACTTGGATTTTTCCACCGTATTTTGGCTTTCGCTGCCCATTGCCGCCGCTATGTATGCGGTTTTGTTTTTCTGCGCCCCCTTGATAGCGAATTTTTATGAGAATGAGAGTTTAATTCTAGTTATGAGAGTTTTGGGGCTAACCTTGCTTTTTGGAACATTGAGTTCAGTTCAAGAAGCGTATATTCAAAAGTATTTTTTATTTAAAAAATTATTCTTCAGAAGCCTTGCTGTGATTATCCCAAGCGGGATTTTGGGAATTGCTCTGGCATATTTAGGCTTTGGAATTTGGGCTTTGGTTTGGCAGCAACTGGCAAATGCTTTTTTGATGTGTATTTTTATGCTCTTTATGGTTCCTTGGAAACCTACTTTTGAATTTTCAGTAGCGAGTGCTAAAAAATTATTCAACTTCGGCTACAAACTTCTACTTTCTAGTTTGCTGGATAGCATATACAACAATTTGACGAATTTGCTCATTGGTAAATTCTTTTCTCCTGCTGTACTCGGGTTCTACAATAGGGGGGAACAGTTCCCAAAATTTATAGTTGCAAATGTGAATGAATCCATAGGTGCGGTTTTGTTTCCTGCCCTCGCGAATGTCCAAGATGATATCGGGCAACTCAAACAAAAATTGAGGAAGTGCGTAAAATGCTCATGTTTTGCGATTTTCCCCCTTATGTCGCTTTTGGCGAGCTCCGCAACTCCAACGGTTGAATTCGTACTAGGCGAAAAATGGTTGCCTTGCGTTATATTTTTGCAGATAAGCTGCTTCATTTTCGCTCTTTGGCCTTTGCATACGACAAGCCTAACGGCAATAAATTCGCTTGGCAGGAGTGATATATTTTTAAAACGAACAATAGTGATAGAAATAATCAATGCTTTGGGGCTTGTTATTGCACTTTATATTTTTGGTTCGCCTATTGCCATAGTTGTTGGCAATGCCATAATTTCGTTGATGGTTTGTGTTTTTATAAATTTTTTGTTGAATAAGCGTCTTCTAAATTATGGATATTATGAGCAGACCCAAGATATTATCCCTTCGTTTGTTTTGTCTCTTGCTTGCGGCTTGGCTGTTTTCCCGATTTCTTGCCTAGCAATTCCGAATTTTGCTATAATAATATTGCAGATAGCTTCGGGCTTGTCCATTTATCTATTTTTTGCAAAAATATTCAAAATGGAAAGCATGGATTATTTTCTTGAAATTTTAAAAAGTTTTAACCAACGGAGGTCAAAATGACAATAAGAACATTCGTAAAAAAAGCAATTAAGGCTATTTTGCCTCATGGCATTGTTCTGTGCATAAAACAGAGAAACTTGCAGCTTTTGTTTTCAAAAATAAAACAAAGAGCTGAGAAAATCGCCAACCTGCTTGCTGATGAAAACAGCAAAAAAGTCTATCTTGGAGTTATCAAAGCGAGATGTGGGCTAGGCAGTTTCTGCGATTTTTATACAAAGCAAGTTCAATATTTTGAAAATGAATATTTCAAGTATGGCGAGAATGAGTTTTTGATTGATTGCGGAGCGTATGATGGCAATACCATAGACGATTTCATAAAGTTCGTTCCTAATTTCAAAGGCATAGTTTCATTTGAAGCAACTCCAGCCACGTTCAAAATTTTAAAAAAGAATTATGGAAACAACCCTAAAATTCAACTAATCAACAAAGCTGTCTGGAGTGAGGCTAAAAAACTGGTATTTAATATGGATTCAAAGACTAGTGGTGATTATATTGGTGCAGGAAATAGTATTAATCCCATTCAATGTGATAATGTAATCAGCATTGAGATTGAGGCTACATCTATAGACGCTTTGGAATTACAAGAAAAAGTTACTTTCATAAAGATGGATATAGAGGGAGCGGAACTAGAAGCGTTAAAAGGAGCAAAAGAAACAATTTTAAGGGATAAACCCAAATTGGCAATTGCCATATATCATTCAAATGAAGATATGTTTTGCATTGCCGAATATATTCATGAAATATGCCCAGAATATAAACTTTATGTTAAACATCATTGGATTAATGCCACTGAAACCGTTCTTTATGGGTGCATATAAAATGACTAAAATCCACGTAACCTCCCCGCTGCTCCCTCCCCTTGAAGAATACATTCCGTATTTGCAAGACATTTGGAACAGGAAATGGCTAACCAACAACGGGCATTACCACAATGAGCTGGAAAAATCCCTTTGCGAATATCTAGGCGTTGAACACCTCAGCCTTTTCACCAACGGAACACTCACGCTCATAACAGCCTTGCAGGCGATGCGCATAACAGGCGAAGTTATAACCACGCCTTACAGCTTTGTAGCTACTGCACACTCAATTTGGTGGAACGGTCTGAGACCCGTGTTTGTTGATGTTGACGAAAAAACTGGCAATATGAACCCCGCTTTGATAGAACAGGCAATAACCCCACAGACAACCGCAATAATGCCCGTTCACGTATATGGCAATCCTTGCGACACGCAAGGTATTCAAGACGTGGCTGACCGTTACGGCTTGGCGGTTATTTACGATTCTGCACACGCTTTCGGCGTTAAGGTGAACGGCGAGAGTATTCTCAATTTCGGCGACATGAACTCACTGAGTTTCCACGCCACTAAGACTTACAATACCGTTGAAGGTGGAGCATTGATTGTGAAAGATTCCCGCACAAAGAAGCGCATAGATTTTTTGAAAAATTTTGGCTTTGCAGACGAAACGACTGTTGTCGCACCTGGCATAAATTCCAAGATGGATGAATTACGAGCTGCTTACGGATTGTTGAATTTGAAGCATATAGATAAGGCGATAGAGAAACGGAAAAAAATCGCAGAAGCATACAGAGAGCGTTTACGGAATGTGAAAGGAATTTCGTTTTTTGAGGATATGCCAGGCGTTATTCACAATTATTCTTATTTTCCTGTTTTTATTGACGAAAAAGAATATGGAATGAGTAGAGACAGCCTCTATGAAAAATTAAAACAAAATGATATTTTTGGGCGCAGGTATTTTTATCCATTGATAAGCGATTTCCCTGTGTATAGGGGATTGCCGAGTTCTACCCCAGAACGCTTGCCCGTTGCTCGCAAAATGGCTAACGAGGTTATATGTTTGCCTATATATGCGGGTTTAGAAATTCAGGAAGTGGAAAGAATTGTTTCAGTATTGGGAAACGTTATTAAATAAGGAGTTTGTATTATGCTAACTATACCTACGGGCGAAACAGAAACCGTAGAATTCAAGTCTTCTTTCAGTAAGGATGTTATTGAAACAATTGTGGCATTTTCAAATACACACGGCGGTAAAATTTATATTGGAATTAACGACAAAAAAGAAATTGTCGGCACGGATATTTCTGACGAAAGCATTCAAAAATGGATAAACGAAACCAAGCAAAATACACAACCTGCCATTTTCCCTGATTTTAGAACCGTTTGGATTGAAAATAAAACGATTATAGAAATAAATGTCAATGAATTTCCGATAAAGCCAGTTGCATACAGAAATCGATATTTCAGCAGACGGCAAAACTCAAATCATCTTTTATCTATTGACGAAATTACAGAAATGCGTGTTGTAAGTTTAAATTATTCTTTCGATTCATTTGCAGTTGAAACCAAATTTGAGGAATTGGACACGAATGCTATTACCTTTTTTTCAAAAAGATTAACCGAATCTGGCAGGTTTCTTTCTAGTGGTAACATTATTGACGATTTTATAAAACTCGGATTGATTATAAATAACAAGCTTACCCGTGCGGCTCAACTGCTGTTTGGAACACACCATACCGGGATTCATATCGGCAGATTCAAAACGAGAGACACTATTATTGACGATACTGTGATTCGCAGTCCACTAATTTTGGCAGTAGAAGAAGCAATGAATTTTATTAAAAAGAATATTCGGCTTGGTTATGAATTTACGGGCGAGCTGAAACGGAAAGAAATATGGCAGTTTCCATTACAGGCAATTCGAGAATTGTTGCTCAATGCCATTGTGCATAAGGATTATTCCAATCCGACCGATGTGATTATAAAAATTTTTGACGAAAGTTTAGAGATTTCCAATCCTGGACGGCTGCTCAACGGATTATCGATAGAAGATTTGAAAACAGATAATTATCAGGCAAAACACAGAAATAAGCTGCTTACGGAAATATTTTATCTTACAGGAGATGTTGAAAAATACGGAACAGGTTATATTCGCTTGCGTAACTGGCTTAAAGAATATTCTAAGTTACAGTATAATGTAAGAGACGTTGGAGATTTCTTCAAAATAGAATTAATTGAGTTACAAAACGCACCAGTCAACGCACCAGTCAACGCACCAGTCAACGCACCGGTCAACGCACCAGTCAATGATTTGTTGGAAAGAACAGTAATTGCTTTAAATAATAAAGAATTGTCTAGAATTGAATTAATGCATAGCTTAAAATTGGAACATAAGCAAAATTTTTTGAAAAACTACATTCAGCCTGCGTTAAAACTTGGATATATTGAAATGACAATTCCAGGTAAACCCAACAGTCGTCTGCAAAAATATAGATTGACGGAAAAGGGAAAAGAATTCTCAGTAAAGCCCAACGCCAAGGGGTAAAATATTTTTGCTATATTTAGATATGTAACTATGAAAAAAATTCTTATGCTTGGCGGTTCTTATTTTCAAGTCCCATCCATTAAAACAGCGGTGGCGATGGGATTTCATACAATTACTTGCGATTATCTTCCTGATAATCCAGGTCATAAATTTGCTCACGAATATTACAATGTAAGCACAACAGATAAAGACGCTGTTTTTGAACTTGCTAAAAAACTAAAAGTAGATGGCATTGTTTGCTATGCGAGTGACCCCGCTGCCCCAACTGCCGCCTACGTTTGCGAAAGATTGGGTTTGCCGACTAGTCCGTATAAGTCTGTTGATATTTTGGCAAACAAAGATAAATTTCGTAAATTTCTAAAAGACAATGGATTCAAAACTCCCAAAGCGAAAGGGTATTCAGAAATATCCGATGCCATTAAAGAGATTGGTACATTTTCGCTTCCTGTTATCATCAAGCCCGTTGATTCTTCTGGCAGCAAGGGTGTTACAAAATTGAGCGATGCTTCAAAATTAAAAGAACAAATAGAATATGCTTTATCATTTTCAAGAGCAAAACGTTTTATAATTGAGGAATTTGTAGAAAAAGATGGTTACCAAATAGCAGGCGATGGTTTTTCCGTAAATGGAGAACTAGTGTTTAGATGTTTTGCCAATGAGCATTTTGATGTTGATTCGAATAACCCTTTTGTTCCTATTGGCGAAAGCTTTCCATATGTCAAGCCAATAGAAATTCACGAAAAATTTCACAATGAGATTCAGCGATTGTTGACACTTTTAGGAATGAAAACCGGAGCATACAATTTTGATGTTAGATTGGATAAGAGAGGAAATGTTATTTTAATGGAAATAGGTCCAAGAAACGGTGGCAATTTAATTCCGCAAGTGACAAAATATGCAACTGGTGTAGATATGGTTGAATATACAATAAAAGCAGCTATGGGAATGGATTGCTCGGATTTAAAACTTGTTGAACCGTCTGGTTTTTATTCTTGCTATATGGTTCACAGTGGCAATGCGGGAATTCTAAAAGAAATTTGGATAGATGATATTTTTAAGAAAAATAACTTACTCGAATTTGATATGTTTTTCAAATCTGGCGATAAAATAGAGGCTTTTACCGGCTCAAATGGAACATTGGGAACTATGATTTTGAAATTTTCAAGCGAGCAGGAAATGATAGAAAAAATGGATAATATGCAAAATTGGGTTAGAGTTATTATATGAAAATAAATTCCGCTTCTATGGAAGTCCTCATTGCTTTTTACAATGAGAACAACGAGACTTTTAATCCTCCGCTAAGCTCACAAATCGAATCCATTGAAAAATATGTGGAAAAGTTAAAAAATAATGCCGTTATTTTTGAAGCATGGGACAATGATGAATTGATTGGCTTGGTAGCGGCGTATCTCAACAATTATGAAACAAAAATAGGTTTTATTACCTCTGTCATTGTTTCTAGAAAATATCAAAAACAGGGTATCGCGAAAATTTTACTGGAAAAAACAATTGATTTTGCAAAAGAAAAAGGGTTTGAAAAAATTCATTTGGAAGTTCATAAGGAAAATAAAAATGCTATAGGATTATATAAAACGTTTGGTTTTGTAGAAAATTCAGTTGAATTTATCACGATGGATTTGAAGTTGAGGAAGAATTAGCGATAACCCCACGCCAAGGGTTAAAATCTTCGCTATGCGTTTGTTGTTTTCTGCGTTGGAGTTTTAGTTCCCACCTCCCTCAAACATTGTTTCTCTTACATTATCAGTGGTTATAAAATCAGCTCCAGCTTCGAAATATTTTTTCATTAATAAGACATCATTTACAGTCCAGATATCTATAGTAAGCCCAAGAGTTTTTGCCTTTGTAAAATAGTCCATGTGTTCATTCATTACTGCGAAATGGTAATCCAAACCAGTTAATCCAAGGGCTTTTAGCGATTGTGGAGATAAATCGCCATTAAGATACATCACCTTTGCACTTGGTTCCATTTTTATAATTTCATTACATATATCAAGACTAAAACTAATGTACTCAACGCGATTTTCGAGACCTTTCTTCCTGACCATATTTACCACCTCTCGCACTACTTCAATATTGCGTTGTTTTGTTCCATGAGGTTTTATTTCACATATCAATTTTATTGCCAACTGCCTAGCTGCGTCAAAAAAACTTTCTAGTGTTGGCAATATTTCGCCATTTGACAGCCTTTGGCCTTTAATCGCCTCATAATTAGATGTCTGAATATTAATTCCCCCAATCATATTGTCATGATTAACTACAAGAATATTATCAGCAGTTAAATGTACGTCAAATTCGCTACCGTAAACTCCTAACTGATCTGCCAATTCTAAAGCTTTAATCGAATTTTGCGCCGAGCCTGCCGTATTCCAATAACCTCGGTGAGCGATGATTTTTGATTTATCAAATTTGATGGTTTCATCATCAATTTCATAACCACAACTATTAGACACCATTCCAAGTGCTATAATCATTACCTGCCATAGATTCATTTTGGTAGTTTTTTTATCAATCATAAGGTAATTCCTAAAAATTGTTAACTTTAGATAAATATACATTTTTTTATCCTCATCACTAGTGATTTGCTCCACGCCGGAAGCTCCTCCTAGCGGCTTTTTCTGCTCAAACTTCTTTTTTCAGCAAAAAACACCAACATTTTGTCAATTTTTCTACCTTACCCCCAAAATGAAACTCTCCCTCCTCATCGGCATAGGCAGCTTCATAGGCGGCACCTCCCGCTACCTGCTATCCTTGCTCATACAAGCAAAAACAACATCGCCGTTTCCATTGCACACATTGATAATAAACATCATAGGTTGCTTCCTCATCAGAATCGTGTTCGGACTTTTCGACAAAGGGCAAATTTCGCAAGAATGGAGATTGTTTCTTGCAACGGGCATTCTTGGCGGATTCACCACTTTCTCTGCGTTTTCAGTTGAGACATTGACTTTGTTTAGAGAAGGATATGTTGGTTATGCTTTGGCTTATATTTGGTTATGCTTTGGCTTATATTTTCGCTAGCGTTTTTTTAGGGTTGCTGCTAACTTACCTCGCTTATTGGCTGGTAAAGTGAATTTCTACATTTAAGCAGAGAGTGTAGAAAAATATGCAGAGAAAGAAGGTTTTTATAAGTAGCGTTCAAACGGAGTTTGCAGTTGAACGGCAACTTTTGTTTGATTATCTCACTTCCGATGCGTTGCTAGGAAAATTTTTTGAACCGTTTATTTTTGAAAACGTTCCCGCTTTGAACGCGAAACCTTCAACTGTTTTTTTAAATGAGGTCGAAAATTGCGATATATATCTAGGCATTTTGGGGAAAAATTACGGTTTTGAAGATTCAGATGGCATATCCCCTACCGAAAGGGAATTTGATGCAGCAACTTTGCAAAATAAAGTCCGTTTTGTGTACGTAAAGCAAGTTGAAAAAAAAGATAGCAAAGAAGAACTATTCCTTTTAAAAACGAAAAGTGTAGTTGTACATAAAAGTTTTGTTACGCCAGAACAATTGAAAACAGCCGTTTATGCTTCTTTGGTAAATTATTTATTAGAGAATGAGTTTGTCCGCACAACACCTTTCGATGCAACTTTGCATTTAGAAGCCACGATAGCAGATTTAAACGAAAAGAAAATTCGTGATTTTACGGAAATTGCACAACGCAAAAGAAATTTTCCGTTTGACAAAGATTCGGATATTGTAAATATACTTACACATTTGAATTTGATAAAAGAAAACAGAGTAACCAGTGCCGCATTGCTGCTTTTCGCTAATAATCCTCAAAGATTTTTTATAACATCTGAGGTAAAATGTGCCCATTTTCATGGCACTTCCGTATCAAAACCCATTCCTTCGTATCAAGTATATAAAGGCGATGTTTTTGAAATGATAGAACAAGCTGTTGACTTTGTTTTATCTAAGATAAACCTATATGTAGGAGATAGAAGCAAAAACGTAACTGTTGACGTGGAATATGAAATTCCCAAACAAGTTGTTACAGAAGCAATAGTGAATGCTGTTGCTCACCGTGACTACACAAGTAATGGTAGCGTACAAGTTATGTTATTTTCAGACAGATTTGAGGTATCTAATCCTGGTAATTTTCCTCACGAATTAACTGTTGAACAATTATACACAACACATCGCTCATTACCCGCTAATCCACTATTGGCAAATGCTTTGTACTTGATAGGTACCATTGAGCAAATGGGAACCGGTACCGAAGAAATGACTAAACAATGCCTAGCAAAAGGACTTGGCAAACCAGAATTCATCCCAAATTACGGGTTTAAAACCGTAATAAGAAGGCAACAGCAAGTTACCCAGCAAGTTACCCAGCAAGTTACCCAGCAAGTTACCCAGCAAGTTAAGGAATTATTGAAAATACTTGATAGAGAGATGAATAGGGCAGAAATACAAGAAATTTTGAAACTTAATGATAGAGAAAATTTTAGGCGAAATTATATTCAACCAGCACTAAAACTAAAATTTATAGAACTTGTATATCCCAATAGCCCTCGCCACCCGCAGCAGAAATATCGGTTAACAAAAAAAGCGATAGAATTTTTAAAAAATAGCAAACAAAGACGCCAATAAATTGGCGGAGAATTTTCTATATTCCTCCCTATGAGTAGTAATTCAGGTAACAGCATAGGGAAAATAGCAGTCTATATCCTGCTTGGTTTGATATTTGGCGGTATTTTGGGGGAGAGCCTCGGTTGGCTCTTTGGATATATAGGCAAGCTCATGAATGCGGGTGGCGAAGACAATGTTGTCCGGAATTTTTTTGTGAAAGCCTGGGAGCTTAAGCTGGGCTATTCGGAAAGCGGCCGCCCTATGTTTGTGGATTTATATATGCTGCAATTCAATTGGGGCATCACATTTAGGCTAAATATCATCAGCATTGTTGGCGTGGCAGTGGCTTTGTATATGATGAAGTGGTCGAGGAATAGATGAATTTAAGCGATGTAAAAAAAAAAATTGAAGCTAGCTCGGTAGTGGCTGTTGTAGAAGAGGTTTTTGAAAAAATTGAAGAAACAAAAGACCTAAACGCTTATATATCCACCTGCAAAGACCGTGCTTTGAAAGCGGCGGCGGCAACAGATGAACGGCACAGAAACGGCAAAAGCCTCTCCGCTTTAGACGGAATTCCCATTGCCGTTAAAGATAATATGTGCATAGAAGGCGTAAAAACAACCTGCGCCTCTAGAATTTTGGAAAATTTTGTTTCGCCATATACAGCCACAGCCGTGGCAAAATTGGAAGCTGCCGGAGCCATTGTTGTTGGCAAAACCAATCTAGACGAATTTGCAATGGGTTCTTCCAACGAAACGTCTTACTTTGGGAAAGTTCTAAATCCCTTGGCAAAAGACCGCGTTCCCGGAGGTTCTTCTGGTGGCAGCGCGGTTGCGGTTGCAAGCGATACGGTAGCTTTGGCACTAGGCTCCGACACAGGTGGCTCCATTCGCCAGCCTGCGGCTTGCACAGGTACGGTTGGCATAAAGCCCACTTATGGCAGAGTTTCCCGTTATGGCTTGATTGCTTATGCCAGCAGCTTGGATCAGATAGGGGCTTTTTCAAATAGCGTTAAGGATTTAGTACCTGTTTTGGATACTATGTGCGGTCAAGATGCAAAAGACAACACAACCGTAGCCCGTTCCGCTGCCAATTTTGGCAGGCATATAGGCGAAGGCGTTGAAGGCAAGGTTATAGGGCTCCCCCGCGAATACTACGCAGAAGGCTTAGACCCCAAATGCAAAGAAGCCATTGAATCCGCGCTTGAAAAATTGAAAAAAGAGGGCGCAGTTTTAAAAGAAGTTTCTCTCCCCTCAATTCGCTACGCCATTGAAAGCTATTATATAATAGCAACGGCAGAGGCTTCCAGCAACCTCTCCCGCTTTGACGGCATTCGCTACACGCATAGGAGCAAAGAGGCAAAAAATTTGATGGAAACTTATGCGATGTCTAGGGGAGAGGGTTTTGGCAGCGAGGTGAAGCTGCGCATTTTGCTAGGGAATTATGTTTTGAGTTCTGGTTTTTACGATGCCTACTATGTGCAGGCTCAAAAAGTTCGCCGCATAATCACAGAAGATTTTGAGAAAGCGTTTTTAGAGTGCGATGTGATTGCAAGTCCGGCAATGCCGGGGCTTCCGCAGCCTCTTGGCAAATGCGAAGAAGACCATTTGAGCATGGTGCTATCTGACCTTTACACTGTGAGCGTTAATTTGGCTGGCTTGCCCGGCTTGGTTCAGCCTTGCAACAAATTAGACGGCTGTTCCATTGGATTGCAGTGGATTGGCAAAGCGTTTGACGAGGCAACTCTGCTTGGCATTGGCGATGCGGCGGAGCAGATTTTATGACCCTTGAAGAAATTTTCGCCTTGGCTAAAGACCGCAAAGAAAAAATGCCGGAAGGCAAAAGCACAACGGAGCTTTTCAAAAAAGGCTCGCACGGCATTGGCAAAAAACTTGTGGAAGAGGCGGCAGAATCTTGGATGGCGGCTCGCTTTGAGGGCAAAGATGCCCTTGCGCTCGAGCTTTCGCAAGTGCTTTACTACACAGCTTGCATGATGGCAGAAAATGGATTGTCGTTAGAAGAGGTTTATGATAAACTTTGATTTATTTGCTCGGCTAGTGGGGAGTGGCTAGTGGCTAGTGGGAGTTCTGAATTTGAGTTTATAAATTATTTGCTTGCAAAAGCGGGTTCGCTTGCGAAAGGGGTTGGGGATGATGCTTTTGTTTTTGGCAAATATTTGATTTCTGCGGATATGTCTGTGGAGGGAACGCATTTTAGGCTGGACTGGAGCACTCCATCGCAGGCTGTGGAAAAATGCCTGTTCTCCAACTTCTCCGACATAAACGCTATGGGCGGCACTTCTTGCGCAATTATTTTTTCTGTTTGTATGAATAAAAAATGGAGCAAAAAAATACGTGATGAAATTGCAGAGACAGTAGCAAAAGTTTGCAAAAAACACAAGGTTAGAATTTTAGGCGGAGATACCACAGGCGGAAATTTAGGAGTTTTTTCCATAACGGTTTTTGGCAAGGCAAATGGCAAAATTTTGTTGCGAAGCGCAGCAAAAGCCGGCGATGATGTGTGGCTCGCTGGCTCGCCAAGTGGTTTAGAAATAGGTCCAATAACCGTCCATCCTCCGCTTAGTTTGGGAAAAGAGCTTGCAAAAATAAAAGGCATTGGAGCCTGCATAGACACAAGCGATTCCATTGCGGAGAGTTTGCTGCATATATCTGAAAAATCAAAAGTTCGTTTGGATGTAGAAGATGTTATTTTAAATAGTGCGGAAGATTTTTGTTTGTTATTTACGGCGAGAGAATCGGCGAGGGAGAGTGTTTTGAAATTGGCGAAAAAATTTCCTATCAACAAAATAGGTAAAGCAAAAAAAGGTGGCGGGATTTTTTTGAAAGGGAAAGAAATTGAGGTTAAGGGATGGCGGCATTTCGAATAACTAATTTATTTCTCTGCCTCCTCCTTCTCTCCTGCGAACCCAACCGCATAGAAGTCGTAGAAGTTTTTGACAACGATGCACCCAAAGAAGCCTACGAAGTTTCGCCAGATGGAGAGAAGAGAGTTTGGTATTCTTGGTACAGAAATGGGATAAAAGCGGAAGAAATGCCTTTTGCTGATGGAGTTCCAAATGGGGCTTATCGCAAATGGAGCGTGACGGGTTTTGTGATGGAGAGCGGTAATTACAAGGATTCTCTGCGTGAGGGGAAATGGACATTTTTTGCGAGAGAGAGAGTTCCTTATGCGCAGGGTTATTACAAAAAAGGGAAAAAGCAGGGGAAATGGGTTATTTTGAACAATGATGGGAAAATTATCGGTGAGCAATTTTACAGCAATGATTCTGCAATTGGGCTTTGGAAAAAATTTCAGAACAATGTTTTGGTTGAGGAAAATTCTTGCCACGATGCGAACAAAATTGGCTTCTTTAAATCTTATTCCAAAGAAGGAAAAACTTTGATTTATCAGGAATGTAGTTTTGGAAAACCTAATGGAATTTTTATGAGCTATTACCCTGGCGGTTCATTGAGCAAAATAGGCAGGTTTGAAAGCGGACTCAAAAGTGGGCAGTGGGTGGAATATTTTGCAAATTCAAAAATACGAAAAATTGAGCATTGGATTTCCGGCATTAGAAACGGCGAGTGGCTTAAAGTAGATGAGCAAGGCAATACGCTTTCAAAGGCGGAGTTCATTGATGGCACGGGGGTTTTTGAAGACACTTCGTGGCAGAACAACAGAATGCACGGCGAAGTTCGAACGCAACTGAGAAACGGAGAATATTACAGAATAGATACTTATGAAAACGGAGCAAAGCACAGCACGGCAGATTACCCAAAAGATTCGCGGCAGCCTTTGGTTCTGGGTTTTTGGAAAGATGGGAAAAAAGAGGGGTCTTGGAGAAGCTGGTATAGAAATGGCATATTGAAAGATTCTATGAATTTCAAAGACGGTGAGCTTTGGGGCGAGCAATTTCATTACGACAGCATAGGCAGGTTGTATAAAAAAGAAAAAGCTATGGGAAAAAATATGCCCACAGTTGTGGAAATGAGGAACCACTAGTGAACCTCATACACTTGGACGAATGTGAAAGCACGCATAAATACATGCGGGAGAATTTCGCGAATTTTCCGGCTTGGACTGTTGTTGCCGCAGAGAGCCAAACAAAGGGGCGGGGCAGGCATGGGCGGCTCTGGCTTGCACCCAAAGGAAAAAATCTTTGCTTTAACATTCTCTTGCCAAGTAAAAACCTAAAACCGGAATACTATGCCCCAACCACGCAGATAGCCGCCATAACCCTTGCGGAAATTTTACGGAAAATGGGAATTGATGCAAATATAAAATGGCCCAATGATATTCTGGTGAACAAGCACAAGATATGCGGCATAATATCGGAGTTGTTGCCTGAGCAGAGCATTTCGCTGGGGATTGGTTTGAATGTGAATACCGCAAAATCAGATTTTGCGAACCTAGACCGCTTGGCTACCAGCGTATATATTGAAACGGGCAAAATTTTTGATAAAAATGCTATTTTGCAGGAGTTTTTGAGCAAATTCAGGGAAAATTTTGAAACTTTGCAAGAAAAAGGCTTGGAGCCTTTCATTGAGGAATGGAAAAAGATGGGCTGTTTCACAGGGCACAAGGCAAAAATCATAGACGATGGCTTTGTTTTGGAGGGAATAATTGAGGCAGTCAATAACGATGGCTCGCTGCTTTTTAGAACGGAAATGGGCTTGAAGACTGTTTGGAGCGGCGATTTGGAAATATAATTTACTATATTTCCCCCAGACCTATGCTTCATAGCTCAATGGTAGAGCAACCGGCTGTTAACCGGTTGGTTCCAGGTTCGAGTCCTGGTGAAGCAGTTTTTGTAGAGAGCAATGCCATCCATTTCCGTTTTATATCCCGAAGAAAGCCGCCAAACAATGCAAATCCCAGAAACAGGTTTGCTCATTGGGCGCAGCCAAGATTGCAATTTGTGTTTAACAGATGAATTTATTTCCGCAAAGCACTGCAAAATCTTTTTTGAAAACGAGAAGCTCTTTATAGAAGACCAAGGCAGCACAAATGGGACTTTTATAGATGGAATACAAGTAGAGAAAAAAAGTTCGTTGGAGCAGGGGCAGGAAGTTCAAATTGGGGCTACTGTGTTGAAAATTGTTTGAACGTCTGAACCTTGATACCCCCGATTAGAGGATTAACAGGATTGCACATCGGATTGCATAATCCTGAAAATCCTCTAATCCGGGCAAATCATGGTTCAGACAAGAATTTGCCATGAACCGCCAGAACAGGATTGCATATCGGATTGCATAATCCTGAAAATCCTCTAATCCTGGCCAATCGGGGTTCAGACGTTCAAACAAAAAACCCCCGCACTCTCGTGCGGGGGCTTCTTAACCTTATGGGTCAAAATTATTAGCCTATCAATCCTAGAACTGATTGCGGTAGGCTGTTTGCTTGCGCCAACATGCTCGTAGCGGCTTGCACCATAATTTGATTTCTGGTGAAGTTTGTGGTTTCCGTTGCGAAGTCGGTGTCGCGTATGCGGCTTTCTGCGTCTTGGATGTTGTATTCCATAGATGCAATGTTGTTTATGGTGTAGTCTAGGCGGTTGATGTACGTACCTATTGATGCACGGTTGCCGCTTACCACTTTGATGGCTTCTTGCAACTTGTCAATAGACCTTTGGGCACCTTCACGGGTTTCTATTTGCTGTGCTTGCAAACCGAGACCTTTAACGTCAATGGCTACATAGTTTACCTTTATTTGATTAGAGGTAGAACCACCTAAGCCTGTTGAGTAGTTGGGACCAACATGCAGAACTTCGGAACTTGCCGAGCCAGTAGCGATGTTTCTTTCGCTATAGACTTTGTAAGCATCTTGCAAGTCGCCAATGATTTTCTGCCAAGTCTGCACCACTTCCTTTGTCTGGTTTGGTGAATTTGGCATCATTTTATTGGTGTCAAGCAACATCACAGACTTTAGGTCTTCCTGCATCTGTGCAGAAGCATTTGCGCCAAAGATACCAGCCAATAAGGAAAGCCCTGCATCGCCACCAGCTAGGGTGGTGCCAGCACCAGGAGCCGAGGCGGTACCGCCTTGGTGCGCTGCCTTTAATTGGTTTATTATTCTATTAAGAGAACCGATGTCAGTTGACGTAAAGTCTTTAACCTTATCCAAGTCCGACTTTGCAATGTTCTCAATAAAAGAATAGGTTATAGACGCAATTGCACCGAGTTTCACCTGAAGCTCTCCTTTACCCGCAGCTTTGTAGTTTTTCAAGGCATCGTCAACTTCCCTCAAAAGAGAATTTAGAGACTGAAGAACTTTAGCATTGCTTGCAGATTGCTCTGGCACACTAAAGCTATTTGCCACCATATAGGATACGGTGCTGGTGAACAACTTGTCGCCGCCAAGATTTATTCCGGATGTAGTTTTTCCTCCGAGAGAGATAAGAGATTTCAAGGTACTCTCTAGATTGCCATCTGTGAGAATTCCATTTAGACCTTTTATCACTGCGTTGATAGAGACTATAGCCTTATTTATATCATCAATCTTGGCAGTAGTGCCACTATGTGAAGTAGTTAAGGCAGAGAAACCTCCATCTAGGCTTTCGCCGAAGGCTTTGCGGAGAATGTTTGAAGCTTCCAAAAAGGCGACATCCTTGTTATAGGGGTCTAGTTTTGTGGCTCCAAAGCTCTTGTTGGGATCTACGTCAAAAAGCAGAACGTTTTTGCCGTTGTAATCGGTGTTTTTAGCGATGCGGTCTATTTCTTTAGTCAGAGCTTGGAACTCGTCGTTAAGATACATACGCTCAGTGCTTGTCAGAGTATCGTTGGCGGATTGAACCGACAACTCCTTCTGTCTTTGCAGCATGTTGGTGATTTCGCTAAGAGCACCTTCCGCGATTTGCAATGCAGCCTGCCCGTCTTGCGCATTCCGCTTTGCTTTGCCCAAACCGCGAATTTGGGTTCTCATCTGTTCGCTCATCGCCAGACCTGCAGCATCGTCTTGGGCACGATTTATCCTTAAGCCTGTCGAGAGTTTTTCTAGTGACCTGGTCATTGAGTTGTCGTTTTGGAACAACGCCTGCTGAGTCACCATCGCACGAATGTTATGATTGATTTGCATTTATTGACCTCCTTGTAGTGTTAAATTATTCGCTTCCTTGCGAATAACGCCAAATTCTTTCTGACATTCGCCAGCGATCCAAACTTGGCATTTGACCCTTTCATTTCTAGTTATAGGATTATTCTATGCTAAACTTTAGCATATTATTATAATAAGGCAATTTTTATAGCCTTAACAGCGTATTTAGTGGTTTTTGGGCGGTTGTTACGCTATATGCGTATGTCCAAAACCCTAAACCTTTTTGAGAGTTAGTAGAATAAAATACTACTCTCTGTTTGGGTTATAGGATTATTCTATTGCAAACTTTAGTCTTTTTTTTAATAAAAAACACTTTTTTTCACTTTTTTGGCTATGCTAAAGCAATAGTTAAAGTAAAAGTTAAAGTATGAAAATAAACAGGCAAAATTGTTAAAGTCAAATTAAAAATCAACCTATAAACCTGAGTAGAAAAGAACTGATTGCTAAAACCTGAGTTGCCGGCGAGTGTCGGAAAAGGTTTAGCGCCAAAGGCAAGGATGCCAATGGTTCAAACCCTACACGGAGGTAAACGGTATGCAGATCAATCACAATATTCGCGCAATGGTGACGCAACATGCGTTGTTCCAAAATGACAACTCCATGACTAAGTCACTGGAAAAACTCTCAACAGGCTTAAGAATCAATCGTGCACAAGACGATGCAGCGGGCTTGGCTATGAGTGAACAAATGAGAACTCAAATTCGCGGCTTAGCCAAAGCGAAAAGAAATTCTCAAGACGGACAGGCAGCACTGCAAATAGCAGAAGGCGCTCTGGCTGAAATAACAAACATGATGCAGAGGCAGAAAGAGCTAGCTGTACAATCAGCTAATGATACTCTAACTAGCACCGAGCGCATGTACCTTAATGATGAGTTCCAAGCTCTGAATAAGGAAATAGACCGCATAGCCAAGAACACTGACTATAACGGCAAAAATGTGTTACTATTTGATGTTGATCCAAACAAAAGTTTTGGCGCAACAAAACTAGACCCCTACAACAAAGAAATTAGCTTTTTGGAAGCGGCAAATGTTGTCCGCAAAGTATTCGGAGAAAACCTAGAAGGCGGCTTGTCAGTATTGACAACTTCAGTTGGTGGAAGTGGAATTTTAGCTATAAATAAGGCTATAACCTCTATAAACGCTGCTATAAAAGACTTGAACGGAATTCTCACCGATAGCAATATAGAGATAGCTTTAAAATCTCTTATAACTGCCGCAGGCTCAACGAATCTCGGCAACGATCTGTTGAAAACCACAACCATCTCTTATATGCAGGATCCTGCTCATGGCTTCGATATAAGTGAACAAACCGTTAGCAATGCTAAAGCTCTAAAAGCGGTAAATGACCTTTTGACGAATGTAAGCGATGCCTTGAGAAACTATCAAGCTGCCAATAAAGGAGAACTTGATGTCAAACAGGGTGCGTTTGTGACTATATCATATATATTCGCCAAGACCATTGCTAACTCTGACCTAAAGGACGTTAAAACCTTTGGACTTACTGGCATCGGTGCTCTCGACAGAGTCTTAACTCAGTTAAATGCAGCAAAAACTGCTGGTCCCACCACAGATGCAGGGCTTTCCTTGCTGGCTGGCATCTTTGGCGCAAATGCTTCTGCGCAGATGCAAGACGACCTTAGGGCGTTTATGCAACTTGACTACAATAAAATGGTGCCAAACACAGCAAGCCAGACAAAGGAAGTGGTGCAGACTTGGCAGAAAAACATTGCCGACTTGCAGGATGCCTATAAAATCTATAGCGAAAGAAACATCGCTACAGGCACAGCAAGCTCTGAAATTCTGCACGTTGGACCTAACTACTCAACAGGTTTGGGTGGCGGACCTTCCAACCAGATAAAGGTAAACTACGTTGCCATTGATATTAAAGGCCTCGGTTTGCAAGCACAGCAAATAGAAACACGCGAAGGTGCCCAAAGAGCCATAGATAGGCTTCAGGAAACCATCAAGATTACAAGCAGCAACC
>Ga0268262_10001442_pt1 | contig 29475 bp, 22 predicted proteins | sample TergutNc150P3_FD_190354 | JGI IMG/M metagenome (GOLD analysis project Ga0268262, IMG submission 190354) | Nasutitermes corniger P3 segment gut microbial community from laboratory colony in Florida, USA - Nc150 P3 (SPAdes) (version 2) | ecosystem: Host-associated > Arthropoda: Insects >... | reverse complement strand
ATCGGGGCTTATATGGAGTTCGTACCAACTGGCCTGTAAAATCTACGCGCTGGTTGTGCTTGATCCAAAGACAGGCACAAGCGAGGTTGTCTGGAAAGACGACCACATTCTTGGGCATTGCCAGGCCTGCCCGGGCGATGATGAGTCGGTTATGTACATTCACGAGACCACAGGCGACGCCTTGCAGAGGATATGGATGTTTGATTGTCCCACCCGCACGGTTCGTCCCTATTATGTTGAAAAAGAAGGCGACTGGATTACCCACGAGGTATGGACAGCCGACGGGAATTATCTGTATTTTACGCGGTATCCTACCCAACTAATACGCGGGACAAGGGACGGCCATAATTTTAAGGTAATGGCCGAGTCAACCCAATACCTGCATTGCGCCCCTGACCGTTCCGGCAAGTGGATCACCGCCGACCGTATGACAGGCGTTTACATGGGCTGGAAAAACCAAATCATGCTTATAAATGCCGAGACTGGCAAGGAAGAAGTGCTTGCTGACCTTGTGGAGCCAAATACGGGCGCGGAACACCCGCATCCCTCATTTAACCGTTCGGGAAGCGTAGTGCTGTTCAATTCGCCGATTGAAAAAGGTTTTTGCAACGTATGCGCGATTGAGCTGGATCAGGTGAAAAAGCCGTAAATAGCCTAAGACCTAGACCAAATCGAAGAAAGTACTCACGCAGAGGCGCAGAGGACGCGGCGAAGAATCGTCCGACCGAGCCGAAGGCTAGACCGAAGGTCTGCGGTAGGTTTGATATAAGTCTATAGGCCATTAACAATCCTATATATTCCGTCTTTCATTAGCTCTGTCCCAAAATTTAGGATGTAACCAAGTTTTGTGTTAGTTAATTTTAAGTATGTTAACAATTGCTTTTTATGGACTGGTGTAATTTTTTCAACCGATTTCAACTCAATTATTACTTTCCCTCCAACGAACAGGTCGGCCCGAAATCCTTCATCGAATTGTTCTCCTTCAAATTCTATTGGGATTGATACTTGCCGTTGAATACATAGCCCTTTCTTGGAAAGTAATCTTGCAAGAATAGTTTCATACACGCTCTCTAATAATCCAGGGCCAATATTTTTGTGTAAGTAAATAGCAGTATCAATTATGAGGGTACCTATTTCATTCTCATTCATTTCTTTTCTCTGCGTCCTCTGCGCCTCTGCGTGAGGATTATTTAATTATATCATTTGCTTTTAGCATTGATCAATTCAAAAGGACTAAAGAACCTGCTTCCCCCGCGGAAAGTAAGCCACATCCCGGCGGTAAAAAACAGAACGCTTATAACAAGGACAAGCTTGTCGCGGCGGCTGAAGCGTTTTTCTGAGTACCAGCTTCTGCGGGCGTTTTTGCCGAAGCCCCGCAGTTCCATTGCGCGACTTATTACGTCAATGCGATCCAGCGACGAGAAGATCAATGGCAATAGAAGCGGGGCGGTTCTTTTCAGCCTTTTGAACCACGAGGCTTTCTTGGAAATTTCAAGACCGCGGGCCTGTTGCGCCTGGGTAATTGTTTCAAAGTCCCTCTGAATGTCAGGTATGTAGCGCAATGTCAGGCTCACCGAATAAGCGGCAGTGTAGGGAACGCCGATGAGATTCAGGGACGAGGCAAACTCGCTTGGGTGTGTTGTAACGATAAGGAGTATGGCAGGGAAGATGATCGTAACGTATTTCAAAAATATGTTGAATTCATAAAAGAGCTGTTCCCAGATAAGCGTAAAGCGTCCGATCCCGTCGGCAAGAACATTTCTGGTCTCGTAAATCTTTACGCCTTCTTCCGGCGAGAAAAGATAAACCGCTATCAGGTTCAGGGCGAGAAACAAAGCCATCATTTTTACGATAAAGCCAACATCAGAGAAATGAATTTTTGAAATAGCAAAAAAAACGATTCCCATCACAGCCATTGCAATCAGCATGGGCGTATGGAAACTGACCATCACCAAAACTGACCATAAAAGGAAGACTATTAGTTTTGTAGCGCCGCAAAGGGAATGCACAGGAGAGCTTTCTTCAATGTAAGACAACATTCTGCGGCTTGTCATGTTTTGTGCTTTGTTCTCCTGTTTTCTCTGTCGTTGGCGATATACCGCCCTACAAAACCCCTGGGATCGGGAAGGTTCGCTTTAAGGGCAAGGTCGTAAAGGCTCGTCCGCTTAAGGCTTGCCTTTTCGATAATGCCATCGTCGGTGAGCACCTGGAACGGCTCCTGGTCGGCAACGCAAACCCCGTCGGAAAGAACCACCGCCCTGGAAGTGTACTCAAGCATTAGGTGCATATCGTGGGTAATCAACAGCAGGGAAATTTTAAGATCGCTGTTGAGGCCAAGAAGGAATTCCATGAACTCAGTGTAATGGCGGTAATCCTGTCCCGCCGTTGGCTCGTCAAGGATCATGAAAGAAGGCCGTAAAGCCAGAATCGACGCGATGGTAAGCCGCTTTTTTTGGCCGTAACTCAGGGCGCTTACAGGCCAGTTTCTGAACGGGTAAAGGCCGCAGACTTCAAGCGCCTCTTGAACGCTTGTCTTAACATCGGCCTCTGACCACCCCCTGGTCCTCATGGCAAAGGCAGTCTCGTCGAAAATCATAGGGAAGGAAATCATTTGATTGGGGTTTTGCATTACATAGCCGATTTTCTCAGCCCTCTCCATAATGGAAAGGTTAGCCAAATCTTTTCCGTTATAGCTTATGCTCCCGGAGTCCGGCTTTACAAAGCCGCAAATACATTTTGCCATAGTGGACTTGCCCGATCCGTTTCTGCCCACAAGCGCTACACATTCACCGCCAGCCACGGAAAAGGAAACTTCCTTTAAGGCTTCTGTCTTCTGTCCCAAATAGCGAAAAGTAAGGCCGTTAACTTCAAGCCCTGTCTGCGCTTCTTCTTTTCCCTGTTCCCTACTCCCCATTCCCTTTTCTTCATTCTCTGTTATTTGTTTTTTGTCCCATTCCCTGAGTGGCTCAAAATCCAAGTCCAGCGTTTCCAGGCTTTCTGGCTTCATGCTTGAATTTACAGTGATTCCTGAATAGGCAAGGGCGGTAATGTACAAAGGCTCGCGTATGCCTGTTTCCTTCAAAACATCCGACGCTAAAATCTCAGAAGGCTTTTTATCCGCTTTGATGCGCCCCTTGTCCATTAGTACAATGCGATCCACAGGCCGGTACAGCGCATCCTCAAGCCGATGCTCCACTATTATAATTGTTTTGCCTGTTTTTTTGTGAAGCTCGTCGATAAGCTCTATTGTGTCTTTTCCGGCGGCTGGATCAAGGTTTGCCAGCGGCTCATCGAAGAGGAGCATTTCAACATTGTCAACAAGAACTCCGGCCAGGGAAACACGCTGTTTCTGCCCGCCTGAAAGATCCTGTGGGCTTTTGCCCAGATGCGCCTCCATGTCCACCAACCTGGAAGCTTCCGCAACACGGCGGTGCATTTCTTCAACCGGTACGCAGTCGTTTTCCAGGGCAAAGGCAATGTCCTCGGCGGCGCTTAAGCCTACAAACTGACCGTCTGTGTCTTGCAGAACAGTGCCCGCTATTTTGGAAATGTCAAATATATTCATGCCGCGAATATCAGAGCCCATTAGGGAAAGAGAGCCAGAGCTTTCTCCTTTAAAAGCATGGGGAATAATGCCGTTTATGCAATGAATTAAAGTCGATTTGCCTGAACCTGAAGGGCCAAGGATGAGGATCTTCTCGCCTCGGTTTACCTTCAGGTTTATGTCAATTAATGTGGGCTCGGTTTGAGCCCTGTACTTAAAAGAAAACTGTTCAAAAGAAAGAACACTATCTTCCATGCTTTCCGCAAAGCGAGAAATACTACTCTGCTTTTAAGCTACCGGCCTTTGTTCTGGTTCTGGAATAGCCAAAAGCCAGAATACTTCCCAGGATAAGCACTACGCCGATGTTAAGAGCGCCGGCAATAAACCCCTGAAGGTACACTTTATCGGATGGCTCCTGATAAATGAGTATATCAAGGGTCGGAGCAATGGCGACCCATGCCAATAAATTGGCCATAGTCTGAACGCCGTTAAAAATGAGTACCTGCATCATGTCGAATTCGCCTTCTTCGATTTTGTAGAGCTTCCAAAAGAAACCGACCGCAAAGCCGTAGAAAGCATCGGCGATTACCCAGGTCCACCATACACCGCCCCAGGTTAGATCTGTCAGGGTATGGCCGATAAAGCCAATCAAAAGTCCCGCAATGGGCCCGAATATTGCGGCAAATATAGATAATACCGCGATACCCAGATTAAGGTTGGTGTTGGGAACCCCTGAGGGAATTGCCACAAAGCGCATCATCACAAACATAAGAGCCGAGCCAATACCAATAGCCACCACTGTCTTTACGGTAATAAGCTTTTTCTCCATTCTCGTTCCTCCTGAAATGGTTATAAACAAAAGCATTTTATTCTACTATATTTTAGCTTGCAGTGTCTATTGATAGTAAGAAAACCAGTAAAGGGGACAGGGCGTGTCTCCCAATACCTCTCACGGAGAACACAAAGGCACAAAGAAAAGCGCGTTATTACCAAAGTACATATTTTTACTATTATTTCCCGATAAAAAAGAAATAAGAAGAAGGTACTGTGCTTACTAATCACCTCTAGTCCTTCGTGCCTCTGTGTCTTTGTGAGATAAAATTTTAGAAAATCCCTTAAATTGATGATGTTACGCAACGCCCCCTCTGATCGGTTTCTACTGTCATAAGGCAGGCGCTATTGCCATGCGGTCACTCGCCGTGATATTGAATGAGGGTCGTTACAGGCGTAGGGCTAAGCTCTTTTTCAAAACCAAGGAAGGGAAGGGCCACTACGCCGAAAAACTCCGGAACTTCGGCCCCACCTTCGGTGAGAAGGGCCTTTGCGGCGTTTAGAGTTCCCCCTGTGGCAATAAGATCGTCGACTATAAGTATCCGCTTGCCCGCCGGAACGTCATCTTTGTGAACTTCTATCTCGGCCTGGCCGTATTCAAGATCGTATTTTTTGGAAAGGGTTACGCCGGGGAGCTTGCCTTTTTTGCGGATCGGAATAAGGGGAATGCCCATACGCGCCGCAAAAGGAGCCGCAAAAAGAAAGCCACGGGCCTCAATCGCGGCCACTGCGTCGATCTTCTTGTCCTTGTAAATATCCACCATGGCTTCAACGCAAAACTGAAAAGCTTCCGGTTGGGACAGGATGCTTGTTATATCATAAAACAGTATCCCTTTTTTGGGAAAATCAGGGATTTTCCTGATGTATTTGTCGAGGTTAAAATCTTTTTCCATTACTTCCCGATCACGTTTTGAGCCCAGTTCTTAACGCTGGATGAGTCGACCAGAAACTCAGGGTTCAGGGCCGCTTCGCAATCCTTAACCAGACCGGCAAGGTAGCCTGCAGTCTTTTTGGAACCTGACGAAAAAACTCCGCAAGACCGCCCTGCAAGGTTTATGTGCTTTAAAAGATCGGTTAAATACGCGAAAGAATCGGGGGCGGTGTTTTCACAGCCCAAAAAAAGCACATCCGCAGGGAGAATATCATTTCCAACAAATTCAGCGGCGGTTTTTGTCAAAACCTTGTTGCCCTTTAGCGCTCCGGCAATATCCGCGGCGATTTTTTCCGTTCCGGAAGCCCCGTCAGTTACGATAAGCACGTTCTTTTTCGTTTTCATAATTCAAGTTTAGTAGCAAATATTAAGGCTGTCAATTATTCTTCTTTAGGTACTTTTGCATCTTTTTAAGCACCTCGTTAAAATCCAGCGGTTTGCCTATATGATCGTTCATGCCTGCGGCAATACACCTTTGGATGTCTTCAATAAAAACATTCGCTGTCATCGCGATAATGGGTATTGTTTTTGCCTGGGGTATGTCCAGCGCCCTGATTCTCTGGGTAGCCTCAAGGCCGTCCACTTCAGGCATCTGTAAATCCATGAAAATCATATCGTAACGATCAAAATTCTTTTTGAATAACTCAACCGCCTCTCCGCCGTTTACAGCGCATTCAATTTTTACCATGGTCGGCTCCAGCAGGGCCTGGACAATCTCCCTGTTTATATCCATATCCTCGGCCAGAAGTATGCAATAATCCCTATAATTGCCGATTTCCGTTTCAGCCATGGTTTTTTTATTAATTCCCAGACAATCGTTAATGCAGTCCGCGATTGCGAATGAAAACAACGGTTTTTGCACTATCCTGTTCACTCCCGCGTCCATCGCCACGTTTTCAACCATTGTCCTCTCCCTGGAAGAAATCATCGCTACAACCGGACTGGAAGCATGGTTATTTCTAATGCTCTGCATGAGTTTCATTGCATTGCTTTGCGGAATTTTCCATTCTACAAAGTACAAATCATAGGCGCCGTTTTGTTTCATTAACGCCAAAGCTTCTTCCATTGAAGATGCGGCATCGCATCGAATATCAAGCCGTTTGGCGAAATCCACAAAGTAATCCTGTATACCATGTTCATTATCCTCTACAAGAACGCGCATATTTTTGCAATCTATTTCGGGGAGCAAGAGGCTTTTTATGTTTTCTTCTCCGAATTTAACCTTCACGATAAACTTGAAAACCGAGCCTTTTCCCAATTCGGATTCAATCCAAATTTTACCGTCCATCATTTCAACAATGCGTTTTGATATGGACAGCCCCAGCCCTGTGCCGCCGAATTTGCGGGAAGTGCTGTGTTCAGCCTGCTCAAACAAGTTGAAAAGCCGCGGCATCTGTTCCTGGCTGATTCCGATGCCGGTATCGCTGACATCCACCTGGATTGAGCAATCTCCGCTCTCGAATCCCACCAGGCGCGCTTCAATGTTGATTGAGCCTTCATTTGGCGTAAATTTTACCGAATTGGAAAGGAGATTCGTTATAACCTGCGCAAGACGCTGTTCGTCGGCGATTAACATAAGGGGGATGTTCTTATCGATGTGAACGCCAAGACGCTGCTGCTTTTCATCAATCTTGAAACTCACAACATCAATAACTCTTTGTACCATCTTCTCAAAATTAAACTTGACAGGGGAAAGCTCAAGTTTATTTGCCTCGATTTTGGACATATCCAGGATGTCGTTGATAACTCCCAAGAGGTGTTTTGAGGCGGTGTTTATTCTGCCTAGGCAATAGTCTTTTCTGCTTATTTCATGAGCAGATGTGCCCATTGTGGACATACCGATAATGGCGTTAAGGGGAGTACGAATCTCATGGCTCATGTTGGAAAGAAAATCGCCTTTGGCCCTGCTGGCCTGATCCGCGGCTTCCAGCGCGGTTTGAATTTCTGTTACGTCCTGAATTGAAACAATTATACCAATATTTTTCCCGACTCTATCCAGAAAATAATTGGCTATGCCCTTTATAAATTTTTTTGACGCTTCATGGTAAAACGCCTCCGCCTCGCCTCCCTTGTTCATGGCGGTTATTGGATCATATTTTGAACCCGGCGGGAAAACACTGACCTCACCATAGTTCATCCCGATGATTTCCTGTAATGTTTTCTTACACAAATCACAGCCTTGTTCATTCATGTAAATGATCCTGTTGTCCATGCCAATTATTGTTAAAGGCCCGTTCTGGTTTTCTTCGATATTATCCGCCATCCTGTCAAAAGCGTCCGCCAGGGTGCCAAACTCATCCTTCACCGGAGCGTTAAAGCGGAATTGCCGTTCTCCGGCCCTGAAGCGGGATACGCCGTTTATTAAATTTGTGATATTCCCTGTCAAGAACGAAGCCAGCCTTGTCGCGATAAACACAACAAAAATAAGAATAATTAAGAAGGTTTGAAGGGATCTCCTGAGAGTATCGTTAAGGTTTTTTTCCATGGTGGCCTGAAGCTGTTCCCCGATTTGCGCGGCAGGAAGGTTAAAATCTTCCAGCCCGGCCCCTATCGATACAAACCCAAAACCCCGCAGAGAATAGCCGTTTGAAGGAGATGGCGCGTATTGACCTGTGTAATACGGAATCGCCGCCGCTGTTGTCAGCTTGTAAAGTCCGCTCCAGAGCATATAAAACGAGCCTGAACCGCCGTCTTCGGTAAGGTCCATATAGCCGGTACATTGCGGAGCGTTATTTACATAACGGCCGTCAAGCCCTACCAGTCCCGCCTTTGTAAGCGCCTGGGCAGGGGCTTTTTTTCTTGTCTGTTCTTCAAAGACAGGTATGTCCTTTACGAAATCTGTCCATTTTTCAACGCCGCTTTCCTGCCATCTTTCGTAGATGGAAGATTCAAGCCAGGGGATCTGGGGATCTCCGGTTTCAGGATCAAAGCCCACGATTGAGTGATGGCGCGGATGACCGATATTGCGGCACATATAATCCCAAATAAAGGCATAGCTCCCCTCAAAGGCGCTGGGCAATTCCGTATAACGCTCTTCCATTGGCGTAATGTGGTCAACAAACTCCATTATGTGATCATGGTTTAGCGCAAAGGTAACATAGCCTTTTATCGCGCCGTCCGCGCCGCTCACCGGCGTTGCCCAGCGCACAATGCCCTCAAAACGCTGGCCATTCGGGTTTTCCCTTCCGGCGTAAGCCTGCTTCTGTGGATCGTATTCAATGTCGTATCCTCTGGCTCCTGAAGCAAGGGCAACTGTGCCAGGAGTGTATATGCCGATATAATTGGAAGGGACATAAGCGCCTGTTACATTCGATACATAAATATCTCCCTTTTTAAGCGCGGAAAGCTCGGCAAAATAAGTCTCGGCTTTTACATAGGTATTTTCCCGCCGGGATACATTTCTTCTTGCCGGATTAAGAGGGTAGTGAATTTTTGGCGACGAAGCGGATACTGCCTTGATTATCTCGTTTCCCTGCAAATCAACAAAGGTAATCTCGTCGTAAAGCGGAATAGAATCGTACATGAAAGCGTCAGGACTGCGATAGCTAAAGCTGTCCATGTCGTTGTTTTCGCTGTTGGACGGAATTTTTTCGGTATGCGCGGGTTTCCGGGCATCAACGGCTTCCCAGGATTTTCCATCCGCTGAAAGGCTCCACTCGCCTTTTTTGTTTATCCGCCCAAGAGAGCTTTCCAAAAACAGGCGGTAATTTTCTTCAGACGGTTCAAGGCTTGCCAAATAAAGGATGTCATTATCCCTTGCGTAAAGAAAATCCGCCAATATCCTTGCGGTGTCGGTAGTCATCCGCTCAATATTTTCTATCGCGCTGTCGTTCAAAGCGTCGGCGGCTTCTTTGGTCGCGATGCTTGAGAGCTGACTGCTCAGGTTTACTAACTGACGCCATGTGGCCGCGGTAAGCACCATAAGCGGGACAACGGTTACAAAAAGAAAAATAACTATCAGCTTGGAGTGCATTCCAAGCCCGATTTTATTCCAGAAAAAATCAATAGGCTTTTGCAGAGCTTTTGAGATTTTATTCAAACTTAAATCCTTTTTAAATGCTGAACTTGCTGATCTCACTTAGCAGAGTATCTATGTCTTCCTTGTTTTTCCGGCAGATCTCGCTGGTGCGGGTAACCGCTGAGTTGATGTCTCCTATACCCAGCGTGACCTCGCTAATCTCGTTTGTTAATTCCCCTGTAAGGCTTTCAAGTTGCCTGCTTTCTTCTTCCACTTCCTGACTGGCGCTTTGAATCTCCGATGAGTTACGGCGGACGTTCTTGGTAATCTCGTTTGAGATTGTCATTGCCGCAAGGACTTCCTTGTTGCCGGCATCCTGCTGTTCCATTGCGTTTCTGATTTCCATGCTTTGCGTGGAAACGCTTTCAAAACCCTGATCAATTTCGGCAAATTGTTTCAGGCTTGCCATAGTTGAAGCGTTTATGTTGTCAAGGGAAGTCTTGATGTTCTTCAAAACTGTCGACACGGTCTTGGCCTGCGCGCTTGACGATTCCGCGAGTTTGCGAATCTCACCGGCGACAACGGCAAAGCCCTTCCCCGATTCTCCGGCGTGGGCCGCTTCAATGGCGGCGTTCATTGCCAACAGGTTGGTCTGACTCGCTACATCCTCAATAACCTTGTTAATTTCCATAAGGCGCTCGGATTCTGTTGAAACGTTTTTGATGTCCGCCGATACTTTTTGCAGCGAAGAATTTCCCGCTGACGAAGCGCCGCGCAGGCGCATTATGGCCTCTTCGTTTCTGGCAAGACTGCTGGTAATCGAACTAATGTTTGAAATCATCTCTTCAATGGAAGAGGAAGAACGGGAGACGCTTTCCGCCTGGCGTTCTATGTGGTCATCCAGGGTTTTTATATTGGAGATTATCTGGCCCATTGCCATGTTGGATTTTTCAATATCTTCGGCCTGGGTTTCTGATTTTGCCTTCATGTCCAGAGTATTGGCGTTAATCCTGCTTATAACTTTAACAGAGTCATTCATTACTTCCTGCATTTCTTCGCCAATTACAGAAAGTTCACTTGCTTTATTGCCTATGGCCCTGATAAGGCTTTTTATGCTGTCCTGGGTTTGGCCCAGGGTTTGCATCATGTGGGAAATTTCATCGCGGCCATCTACAACTATGTTCTGGGTCAGGTCGCCCTTTGCCAGCACTTCAAATACAAGGGATGCCTTCTTAATCGGATTTATTATCCAGCGGGAAAGGGCAAAAATAATTACCACAATTAAAACAAGCATTACGATAATAATCGCTACCGCGATTATCATATTGTTCCGTTGAACCAGATCCGCGTCTTCGAATTTTTCCTCGTTGGGAACCAGCACCGCCAGTCCTATGCCCGAATCGTGTACTGAGGTGGTAAGGGTATAGCTCTTTTTATCCAACACAAGATTAGAGTCACTGTATTTTTGGCCGGGCTTAAGCTGCGTAAGCCGGGAGAGCCATGAATTTGCCGGGTAGGGAACAATGTCGGAGCCTTTCACGCCGGTAACGGCAAAGGTCGCGCCATTTATTGTCGAGAAACCGGCAATTACGGCGGAGCGGGTAGGAAGCTCAAAAGCGTGGATCATTTCCTGCAAGGTTGAAAGGGACACATCCACTGTGGCTACGCCGACAATTCGCTTTTCAGTACTTGCCGACGAGCCCGCAGGGCGAGGTTCCCCTCCGGTGCTGTAGATGGGAATGCACACCGAAACCATAAGCACATCGACAGAGGTATCCACATAAAGCTCGCTCCAGTAGTAACGCTGATCCCTTGGCGTCTGTGGGTTCCATCCCTTGGGAAGGGCAATGCGGTACCAGCCTTCCTCGTAGGTATCCACATCCCAGGCCCATTCGTCGCCCGCCCACACTACGTTGCTTTCGGACGGAAGGCCGGATGGGCCGATAACCTTGCTGGCAAAGAAGTGAAAATCGTATACATCTGGATAAAAAGCGCGTGGTTCGTAAAAAGCCCCGCCGCCCAAAAGGGATGCCTCACGGGCAAAGGCCGTGTGGTACTCGGCTTCTATCCTTCTGGCCAGCTCTTCGCGGCTCAATGTATTCCTGAGCGCGTAATAAAGTTCTCCCAAATTCTGGGAAATGCCGGAACTTGCCTGAATTGAATCCAGAAACGAATTGAATTGATTGAAACATTCCCCGGCCAGGGATTCGTTGAAGCTTTCCGAAAAGCCTCTGGCAATCTTTTGCAGTTTTTGACTGTTAAGAATAAAAACGCCAAAGCCAATGAAAGACGCAAAGGAAAGAACCAAAATTAGGAGAAATATTTTATAGCGTATGCTGCCAAGGCCGCTGCTTTTGGCGTTGCTTTTTTTTGGACTGTAGCTGTTGCCGCTACCGCTGCTTGATACCTGATTTGTCTTTATGGTTACTGCTTTCGGGCCATACAAGGAAGTATCCGGCTTGATATCGGACTTCAACCCGGAATTATTTGCGCTATACTTCATAAGCTCTCCTATATTGGTATAGAGATTTATAAATTACTTGATTATACCATAGAGTATTTAATATTCACAGGGGACGGTGAGCGGAGAAAGCTTGAAAAAGAGTAAACTTTACCCCTTCCCCTTGTCATAGGGCTGGCCTACAGCGCGCGGGGAGTAATCCTTGCCGCTGAAAACCACCAGGGTTAAAAGAGTGATAAGGTATGGCAAAAGGCTGAAAAACTCCGATGGCAAGGCGCGTAGGCTAGGAATATTAATGATGTTCACCGCCAGTGCCGAAGAGAAGCCGAACAAAAACGAAGAGCCAAGGATGCCGATAGGTAGCCAGCGCCCGAAAGAAACCGCCGCCAGGGCAATGAAGCCTTTGCCGTTAATGGATGTAATGGTGTATTGGATGTCCTGGGTCAGCACAACGCAGGCTCCGGCTATGCCGGCAAGCGCGCCGGAAATGAGTACCGCGATGTAACGAATCCGCAGAACGTTTACCCCAGCGGACGCAAGAGCCTGTGGATGCTCCCCGGCGGCCCGCAGGCGCAAACCCCAGGGGCGTTTGTAGAGAATAAAAGTCGTCAGAAGCAAAATGACAATGGCAATCCAGGCCGTGGGGTAAATGCCCCTAATCGCCTTCATTCCTATACGGTAGTTGTGGGTTCTGTCCGCCTGAAAAAGCAATTGGCAGAAAAACAAGGTCAGGCCGTCTGAAAGCAGGTTTATCCCCGTGCCTGAAATAATCTGGTCGGCCCTCAGGGTTATCGACACAAAGGCGTGAAGAAGCGAAAAAAGACAGCCAAAAAACGCGGCAAGAAAAAACGCCAATGGTATGGAAAAGGAGATACTGCCTTCCAAAAGCACATGTGTCGTGGCGGCGGCCATCGCTCCTATGCCCATTAAGCCTTCAAGGGCTATGTTGACAACGCCCGCGCGTTCACAGATCATGCCCCCCGCCGCCGCGATAAAGATGGGGGCGGCCATCATCAGGGTGGAAGGGAGCATATTCCATAGAGTTTTTAAAACGTCAATCATTCGTCGCCGCTCCTTTGGTTTCTTGCAAATCATTGCCTTGCCCTGTGTCGATCTTGCGCGCTTCCGCCTGAGCCTGAGTTTTGTGGGCTTTTTCTTTCATCTGCCATTCAATCAAAAGCTTTACACCCGCCCGAAGCGAGATAAAGACAACGATAAGGCCCATGATGATAATGGTAATTTCCTTGGGTATCTGCCGGGATTGCATAAGGGGCTGGGCGGCTCTCAGCATTCCAAAAAGGAGTCCCGCCAAAGCAATACCCCAGGCGCCGCTGTTTCCGACAAGCGCGACAGCGATGCCGTCAAAACCGTAACCATCCTGCACCGCGAGAACCCTGCCGTAGGAAAAACTCCCCAGGATGACAATCGCGCCCGCGAGGCCCGCAAAAGCGCCGGAAATTGCCATAGCGGTTGTTATGTTGGTTTTTACGCTGATGCCGCCGTAAAGAGCCGCGTCCCTGTTAAAGCCGGTGGCCCTAAGCGAATAGCCCAGACTGGTTTTTTCCATGATTATCCAGAAAAAGAACAGCGCGGCTATGGTCAGGAAAAGCCCGTTGTTCAGCCTGGAGTTGTTGGTAAGTGTTTCCATAACGCGGTTTGTAAGCATAACGGTTTCGGGAAAATCCGGAGTCTTGTAGGTGTTGGTTCCGGGAATCTGCATTGTGAAGTACCTTGAAAGGTAAAGGGTAATATAGTTCATCATAATTGTGGCGACCACTTCAGAAACCTGAAACCTGGCTTTAAGGTAACCTACCACGCCGCCGCAAATCGCGCCCGCGGCGATTGCCGCAATTACAGCAACAATAGCGTGCGCAACTGGTATTTGCGGAAAATATAACGCGACAAACTGCGCCGCGGTCAGACCGGCGATGTACTGGCCTTCCGCGCCGATGTTAAAAAGCCCGGTTCTGGCGGCAAAAGCCATTGAGAGGCCGCAGAGAATAAGCGGCATGGATGACACAATCCATTCGCCTATATAACGCGGGTTCCAAACCCAGCCGCCTGTTCTTGAGTTTACGGAAAATCCTGAAATGTTCTGAAAGATGGCGGAATACATACCGGAGGGATTCCTTCCCACCGCGACAATGAGCAGGGTTCCCACAAGAAAACCCAACAGCACAACAACCAGCGAGACAAGGCCGTTGGAGCCTGTAAAAATTTCAAGGATAAGCGACAGCCGGTTTTCTTTTTTTTCAGGCATGGGCTATCCCTCCCATCATTGCGCCAATCTCCCGTTCATCCGCGCCTTCAGCGTCTACGATTCCAACCACCTGGCCTTTGGAAACCGCGGCTATGCGGTCGCAAAGGCCCATGATTTCGTCCAGTTCGAATGAAACAAGCAGTACCGCTTTGCCCTTGCCGCGCTCCTTAATGATTCGTCCGTGTATGTATTCAATCGCGCCTACATCAAGGCCCCGTGTCGGCTGTGAGACAATCAATAAATCCGGCGAAAGATCTATTTCCCGCGCAATAACTACCTTCTGCTGGTTTCCACCCGACATGGATCTTGCCGGTGTCGCCGGTCCATTCCCCGCGCGTATATCAAAATCGTCAATTAAAGATTCCGCGTGCTTTATGATAACATTGAAGTTCAGAAAACCAATGCGGTTTGTATAAGGCAAGATGCGGTAACTTTTAAGGATGAGGTTTTCGTCCAGGCGAAAATCCAGCACCAGGCCGTGCTTGTGCCTGTCTTCGGGAATAAAGCCGATGCCGCTTTCGTTTCTGCCTCGGATCGTGTCCGCTGAAATATCTTTTCCTTTAAGAAAAATCTTTCCTGCTTTAACCGGCAAAAGCCCCGCGATTGCCGCCACAAGCTCCGACTGCCCGTTGCCGTCAATTCCCGCGACGCCCACTACTTCGCCTGCGCGTACATCAAGTGAGAGATCCCTTACCATAGGGATACCACGGGAGCCAAGCACCGTAAGATTCTGGATACTCAAAACCGTATCGCCGAGTTTGGCCGGCTCCTTGTCGATCTTGAAATTTACAGCGCGTCCAACCATTTTTTCCGCCAGGTCTTCTTCGTTTGCCTCGTCAACCTTGACCGTGTCGATGTATTTGCCCCGCCTGAGAACTGTACACCGATCCGCGGCGGCTTTGATTTCCTTTAACTTATGGGTAATAAAGACTATCGTTTTTCCTTCGGCTTTAAGGCGGCGGAAAATGGAAAGAAGCTCATCTATTTCCTGAGGAGTAAGAACCGCGGTCGGCTCGTCAAAGATCAGGATGTCCGCGTCCCTGTACAGTATTTTAAGAATTTCCACCCGCTGCTGCATTCCTACGGTGATGTTTTCAATTTTGGCTTTTGGGTCAACCGCAAGGCCGTAAGTTTCGGAAATTTCGGCAACCCGTTTTTCCGCGGTCTTGAGATCCAGGTTCCCCAGGGAATTGAACGGCTCAAGCCCAAGGACGATATTTTCCGCGACAGTGAAATTATGAACAAGCTTGAAGTGCTGATGAACCATGCCTATTTTCAGGGCGGTAGCGTCATTGGGGCTGCGGATTTGCACTTCTTTTCCGTGGATCCTGATGCTCCCCCCGTCAGGCTCGTACAAGCCAAAAAGAATCGACATAAGGGTAGATTTGCCCGCTCCGTTTTCGCCCAACAGGGCGTGAATTTCCCCCTTGTCTACCCGGAAAAAAATTTTATCATTTGCGACTATACCTGGAAAAACCTTGGTGATACCCAGCATCTCAATGGCTGGCTCTGGCATAAACAGCTCCTTTTGGTATTATACACCAAAGCAAATAAAAAAAAGCCCGGCTTCGGTCATTTGAAACAAACTGCCGGAACCGGGCCATAATCGCGCGTTTAAAAGGCGTTAATTATCCATTGCTTTCAGGTTCTGGGGGAAACCTGGAAGCAGTTTTGCGTCAGCGTTGGTAGCCGCGATTTTTATTTGACCGGAAATAATCCTCTGCTTAATCTGTTCAAGCTCACTCTTTATGCCGGCAGGCAACGCCGGATTGGTGTTAGAGTATCCCACCCCGTCAGCCTGCAAGTCAAATACTATTACTTCGCCTCTGAATGTTTTGTTCTGAACCGCTCTGAGGGCGTATATCAGGCTTGTTTCAACCCGCTTGATCATGGAAGTTAAAACTGCGGAATCGGTAGCGTTGTAAAGCCCTTCTTCGAACTGATCCGAGTCAACTCCGATAGCCCATACATTTTTACCTTCCAGCCTATATTCCTTGGCTTGGGCGATAGTGCCGTTGCCGGTGCTTCCCGCGGCGGAATATATGGCATAAACCCCGCTGTCATACCAGTTTTTCGCCTGGGTCTTGGCTAAAGCCGGACTTCCCCAATCGTTTGCGTAATAGTCAAGTATCTGCGCGTTTGGGAATACCGAAAGCAGGCCCTGTACATAGCCCACTTCAAATTTAGTGATAGTCGCGCCGGGTACGCCGCCGATAAAACCAAACTTGGGATTGGTTATCCCGTCCGCCTTTGCTTTAAGCGCCGTGGCGACCCCTACAAGGTACGAGCCTTCATGTTCAGCGTAGACGGCCTGCATTACGTTGGGAAGGTTGACCCAATTCACATCAACGATAATGTACTTCTGGTTTGGGTTTTGTTTTGCCACTGTGTCCAGGGCGTCCGCAAATGTGAAGCCGGTTGTAACGATAAGGTCAAAACCTTCATCGGTAGCCTGGCGTATATTGGGAATGTACATATCCTGACTTTGGGCGGTAACTACGTCGTAAGACTTGCCCCGCCTGGACTGGTTCTGCCAGGTGTCGCCGTAGAATTCAAGGATTCCCCTCCAAGCCGCCGCGTTGAAAGATTTGTCGTCAATGCCGGTTGCGTCAGTAAGCAGCCTGACTGTAATGCCATCGTTAGAATTGCCTGATGTGCCGGATGAAGCGCCAGATTTTTTCTGGCATGCGCCAAACAGAACGGAAGTGATAATAATACCGCCTAAAATCAGGTAAAATGCACTTTTCTTCATTATATATGCTCCTTCTGGATATTTTGGGATTTTTCAGGAACTTTTTTACAAGCGGCCTTTTTCCCTTGTTTAGAAATATAATACCCAAGGTAGTTAAGGTCAAGGATAGCTAAACTCCCCATTACAAAATAAAAGACAACAGGCAGGACAGAGCCGTTTCGTTGTTGACATAAATGACACCGTAAATCATGATCAATATATAAGGAATAAGATGTTAACCATTGATTTATTCTTGCAAATTTGGGGCGGCATTTTTTATCTTCTTGCAAAAATATTGCTTGCCTTAGCTGAAGGCATGAATAACGACAGAAAATTGCGTATCATTGGCTGGTTTTCTTATCTCTTTGGCATACCGGCGTGGGTAATTTTATTGGCAGGCAAAAACAATTGGGTCGTTGCCGCTATTGATTTAGGCACTATCCCTTCAATGATTCTTGGTATCATAACAGCATGGAAACAAAATATTCAGGTTAATAAAGTTTTTGATATATTTGTCAAAGCTTTTACGTTTTTTATGATTATATTGGGAACTTCTTACAGTATTTATTTTTTCCATGGAATTACAACATTTTCTCAAATATTAGAAATTTTAGTTACCTTTGGCTTTCTATCAGGCAGTTATTTGCTTGCAAAAAAAAATCCTGCCGGATGGCTTTTATTTGCGCTAATGTGCACATGTATGGGAATTTTAATGTTAATACAGGAAAAAACATTACTGGTTTTTCAACAAGGAATTTCACTTTTAATTATAATTGCCGGATACATAAGGGCAAAAACTGCCAAAAAGTCCTGATTTTTCTGTTTCAGGGATAGTCAGGATCAAACATGAAAAAAATAATGGATTGACAAAACGCGCTTAATAAATATAATCCGAAAACAGGAGATAGGTCATGTTCCCAATATCCGCTTTAGTACCACTTGCCGCATTGGCTATACCAATTGTGGCAATAGTCCTTTCTCATAACCGAAAAACTCAGGATACCAGGCTTAAGGAATTGGAATTGCAAAAGGAAATATTACAACTGGAAGTTGAAAAACAAAACGGCATGGTAAAAATGCTGGAAGAAGAGAATAAGAAATACGACAAAATCATTTATGAGAATATTGATCCAAATAAAACGCCAAAAACTTAAATCGGACTTTACTTGTTAAATCGTTCCTTCGTACACAAGCAGTTCCTTTCCGTCTATTGTCACCGTTAATCCTGATTCGAGTTTTTTCGCCGCGTCTCTCATGTGTGTAAGCCAAACAAGATTGGGATTGATTAGGCGTAATTTCTGCTCAGTGATTACCGAAACCCCTTCGCAAATTATTCCTTTTACCGTAGTAATAACGGACGCGTAGTCTTCGGTAAGCACTTTACAGACAAGTATTCCGCCACTGCCGGCAGATATAATTTTTTTGCTGGCTTCTTCCGGAGTCGCGGCGTGGATTATCTTGCCCTGCGCTCTTGTAATGTCGGGATTTGCGTAACCACCGGCGTTTGAACGCGCCAGAATCGTTCCGACAATAACGACACGGACATTATTTATCATATTTGGGCTTTCAAGCGGAAGACCGGCAATAAGCACTACTTTATCCGATATGCCGGCAACCTTGGTATCCGTAACAACCTTAATGGTGTTGAGTATCAGGCTATCCGAATCATCGACTTTCGATCTGATACAGGTATTAACGCCCCAGTACAACTGCATGATACGCTCAGAGCGCTCATCGGTCGTTACGGCAAGGATAGGCTCATCCGGCTTGAATACGCTGAGGATTCGCGCGGTATTGCCTGAGCGTGTTGGCGTGACTATGGCTTTCGCCTTAACCGATGTCGCGACTTCTACTCCCGCCCGCGACATGATGATGCCCAAGTTATCTTTTGGGTTATGCACTTCAGAATGACATTCATAGTGCGAATTTCTCATGCGTAAGCGGTATTCATCCGACTGCTCGATGGTGCACGCTATTTTGTCCATCGTTTTTACCGCTTCTATAGGATACGCGCCCGCCGATGTTTCGCCTGAAAGCATTATCGCGTCGGTTCCGTCGAGTATCGCGTTTGCCACATCGGTCAGTTCCGCGCGGGTTGGGCGTGGATTCACTATCATCGATTCAAGCATCTGCGTCGCGGTAATGACAGGTTTTCCGGCCTTCCGACACACATTGATAATGTGTTTCTGCGCCAGGGGAATCTGTTCGGTGGGGAGCTGTACGCCAAGATCACCCCTCGCTACCATTACGCCGTCCGCAAGCCTGGCAATCTCTTTTATGTTTTCCAGGCCCTCGCCGCTTTCAATTTTTGCGATGATTTTAATGTGGGAAGAATGCGCTTCAAGGAATTTCTTTATTTCAGTCACCTCATGGGGAAAGCTCAAAAAACTGGCCGCGAGATAATCAACATCCATTGAAATGCCGAATTCTATGTCCTTCTTGTCCTGATCGCCAATAATGGGAAGATTGGCATGGACGCCAATGAGGTTGACGTTCTTTTTACTGCCAATAACGGCGGTATTGTTTGCGCGGCACTTGATGCCACTAGCGGTATCAATCACTTCAAGCTCAAGAAGCCCGTCCGCAATAAGAACGCGATGTCCGGTTTTCAGTTTTGCTCCCGCTTCTTTCCATGACAATGAAATATGCGCTGGCTTTCCGTTTTCCGCCGCCGTGGTAAAACTATCATCGGTAGAAAGGGTAACCTGGTCTCCGTCTTTTATCGTAACCTTGCCGTCATTCTCCACCATGCCGGTTCGTATCTCCGGCCCTTTGGTGTCCAGCAGAATCGCGACTGGCATTCCCAGTTCTTTGGAAATACGCCTGACGCGTTCAACAGAAGCGCGATGCTCAACATCATTCCCGTGGGAAAAATTAAGACGCGCCACATCCATTCCGGCAAGTATAAGGTTACGTACTACAGTATCATCGGATGACGCGGGACCCAAAGAACACACAATTTTAGTTTTTCGGTTTTTCATAATAGAAAAGGTATCTCCTTTTCTATTATTATAGCACAGATCAAGTCAGATGGAAAGCCATAAAAAAGGGGCTTTTCAGCCCCATTATATAAAAACCGGTAATCCGGTCATTAGGCGGGGTGTGTTATACATTCAAGCCCCGCTATATATAATATAGCAACAATCTGCTGTGTCGTCAACATTTCCTAGAAGATGTTCAGGAGGGGAGTAAAAAACATAAGCTTTATTCGCTTTTATATAGTATAATATGATGATTAATTATGCACTTGATGGCTTAATGAAAGCCAACAAAGCAAAACCTGATTAGAACAATAGTAATTGGAGGGGATGATGTTATATATTGAGCGTGCAGTCAATGACGGTTATGCCGCAATCACCACCGACGAGCGCGGACGAAAAATAACATACAAATCTTCTGACAGCCATACAGAACGGTATGATGACCCGGAAGAGAAAGTCCGCGCCGAGGTCTGGGCGGAACTTGTCTATAATTACAGCTACCCCGTGAATCGCATAAAACTTGAGGTAACTATCCCTGATCGTTTGCCAACTGACCGCGCCGACATAGTTGTGTTCTCCGATGACGAGTGCAAGCGGCCATATGCCGTCGTTGAGTGTAAAAAAGACGGCATAACCGACGCGGAATTTAACCAAGCCATAGAGCAGGGAGTAGGTAACGCCACTTGGGTAAAACTTCGCGCCCAATATGTCTTAATCGTCGCGGGGACTACACGGCGTGTTCTTGACGTGTCCGATAAGTACGGCGCATTGGAGCGTGAAAACAACATCCTCGCCGACCTGCCAAAAGCATATGGACAACCGCAGGAGTTTCGATTTCACAAGGGCGATAAGGACAACGATATTCGGGCGGTAAGCCGCGAAATTCTTATGTCCACTATTTATAAATGCCATCAGACACTGTGGGGCGGAGGCAGGTTGTCGCCGCCAACAGCGTTCGGCGAGTTGTGCAAGCTGATTTTTGTTAAAATCAGCGATGAACAGAAAGCCCGCAAGAAGGGTGAACCGTACCAGTTTCAAATCAAGACTCATGAACCGTCACCCGCGCTTGCGAAGCGTATCAACGACCTCTACGATGAGCAGAAACAGCGCGATCCGGAGGTGTTCTCCGAATCAATCAAGGTTGACGCGAGGGTGCTCCGTACAGTCGTGACACACTTGCAGAGCGTGAACCTGTCCAAGACAGACCTTGATGTTAAAGGCGTGGCGTTCGAGCTGTTTATGGACAGCTTTTTCAAAGGCGATTTCGGGCAGTATTTCACACCACGCCCGATTATTGAGTTCGCAATACAAATGTTAAAGCCGAAACAGGATAGCTATGTACTTGACACGTCTTGCGGTTCAGGTGGGTTTTTGCTGTACGCAATGGATTTTATACGCGAAACCGCCAAAGAATACTACGATGTGGACAGTACGGACTATTACAAACATTGGCACGACTTTGCTTCCAAGCGACTGTTCGGTATAGAAATAAACGATGAAATAGCGCGTGTAGCGAAAATGAATATGATTGTGCACGACGATGGTCATACTAATGTCATTAATTTTGACGCTCTTGACAGTATAGATACTATGAACACACATAACGACGGATTTGTTGCTGGAAAGTTTGATTTTATCCTCACCAATCCCCCGTTCGGCTCAAAGATAGATGCGTCGGAGCGTCCATATTTGGGTGACTATAAGCTTGGTAAAACTTATGACAAGAACGGTAAGGCAAAAGTGCGAAATGCGCAAAGTTCCGAAGTGCTTTTTATTGAGCGAATACACGAATTCTTGAAACCTAAAACGGGCAAGGCGGCAATTGTTCTGCCCGATGGTATTTTAACAAACAGCAGTATGCAGTATGTCCGTGACTTTATCCTTGAAAAGTTTCAGCTTCTCTCGGTTGTGAGTTTGCCACAAGCGGCATTTTCACATTTTGGAGCGGGCGTTAAGGCGAGTGTTATATTCGTTCGCAAACGCGACGAAAATGAACTGCCTAACGATGACGAAGCCATATTTATGGCGGCTCCTGACGAAATTGGATACGACGCAACTGGACGTAAGACAAACAACCAATTGCTTGAAGTTGTCAAGCAATACGAGACGTTTCTCGAAAATCCAGAAAGTTTTTTCGTCTAACCCTCGCTGACGGCGAAATCTGTGTGTTCGCGGTTAAGCGGGGGGAAGCCAAGGAACGACTAGATGTAACTTATAACGATCCAAAATTTTTGGCAACTATCGAAAGGATAGCTAAGATTTCGATTCCATTTGGCAAGACGATTGAAAGCATTTCGGGGGGCGCAACCCCATTACGCGCAAATGATGCACAATATAGCGATGATGGCATTAAGTTTTTGCGAATACAAAACGTGACACCGTTCGGAATTGATTTGAATGATGTAAAACACATCGTTCCAGAAGTCCATAATGGATTGTTATCACGTTCGCAGTTAGCAACAGGCGATTTGCTTATGACAATTACAGGACGTATAGGAACGTGCTCTGTTGTTACGGAGGATGTTCTGCCGGCAAATATCAACCAACACATTGTACGGATAAGATTAAAAAACGATTTGCTGCCGGAGTTTGCGGCTGCCTATTTGAATTCTGATATAGGTCAAAAATTTTCAAATCGCGGCGTGACAGGAACAACTCGCATTGCGCTTGACTACGAATCAATCAAACGTATCCCTGTCCCGTTAATTGATCAACAGGAGCAACTTCGCCTTGCCGAGTTTATGAACGCTGCCACGCAGTCTCGGAGCGAAAAGTTGCGGGATGCGAGTACTGTTGTCGAACAAGCCAAAAATGCTATGTTTACCGAGCTTGGCATAGATTTCCCAGACTTCAGACCGCAAACGTATATTTATTCACGGCTACGTGATATTCGTAGTAGCGAGATATTCTGCAATCAGAATATCGGCTTTGCTACTGAATTATTCAACGCGCTCCGTGATAGTAGGCACTATGCTGGTAATTTGAATGAGTTTGTTGATGTAAATCCTCGGACTGGTATGTCTGCGCTCACCGATGACAGTAAGGTTACGTTTATCCCTATGCCCGCTGTTGGCGAGAAAAATAATGAAGTTGAATACTCGTTTGAAAAATATTATGCAGTTAAAAGTGGATACACAATATTTCAGCGCGGAGATTTACTTTGGGCGAAAATAACGCCGTGTATGCAAAACGGTAAGTCGTGTCTTGTTGAAGATTTACCAACGGAGATAGGTTTTGGCTCAACGGAATTCCACGTCATGCGTAAAAAATCAGATAAGGTTTATATGCCGTTCATATGGGCATTGTTTTCTAACGGGTACATTTTGAAAGCAGCTCAGTCTATGTTCAACGGCTCAGCAGGACAGCAACGCGTGTCAGACCATTTTCTGAAAAAATTTCCACTGATACTACCGGAAATTCAAACACAGAAAATTCTCGCAGATAAGATATTCGCCGCGTTGGATACCGCCCGCGTTCTCCGTGCGGAAGCCGAAACAGAATGGGCGACGGCAAAGGCGAAGTTTGAACGAGAATTATTAGGAGGGACAGGAAAATGACATATTTGTATGGCGCTGTGGAGAACTGTTTTAGCAGTTTTTATGCGTTTAGAGGTTATGCAAAACCTAAGGACATTGTACGCTATTCTGAGGCATATAGTGGCTATCAACGAAATCTGAACGATGAACATACGAATGCTATTGCTCAGTATTTCCGCGATGGAATAAATGTGTTTTCTCCTGAAGTGATATTGGCATACTCTGTCGAGGATTGGTGGGACGAGCGATTCAATCCTACTTTTCACGGTGAGGCGTGGCACGGCGGTGGTGTGTCACCTATTGATTATCTTGTCAATAATAATTCAGTTTCTGAGCATACGAGAGTGATTCTTAAGGATTCTCTTGGCGTTCAAGTAGCAAAGATGTCTACAAACTTTGGAAAAAATATCAACTTGGCAAGAATATCGCTGCCTGACGATTTAACAATCCGTCCGTTTAGGCGTATAGACGGTAATCACAGACTGGAAGCTATGTCTTTGATTGAGGGAAAAAAGGCTGAATATCAAATCCCTATTTGCATCGTCTTTCTAAAAGCTGATTTTTTTGAAGGTCAAACTGACGACGAAATAAATACAGTGAAAGTAGAAACTATGATATTTCACAATATCAATTCTAAACAAATACCGTTAACGCCTGAAGAGACTCTGCGGGCAATAATTGAGAACGAAAATTTGTTTTTTGACAACGAGTTGAAAGACGACCCATCTTTCGGAATCGAATACTACCTCACTAGAAAATTATTAACTGAGGTAAAACTTGAAAATTATCACTATATTAACACCTATATTGCGGACAAAAAATATTCTTTTTTTGTTGATTTGTTCAGATGCTTAAAAAAAGATGGTCATGAGTATAAAAACGACACGTCATTCAAAACACTTATAAAGCGATTTCCTGAATTAGAAGTCGCTCTTAAAGAATCTCATGAAATCTTGGCGCATAACAACATATCTGTAATAGGGGCAATGGCATATTACCTAGTTGAAGAGCCTAATAAATACTCTTATTTTGTAAAATGGGCATGCAAAAATCATTTAGGTGATGTCAAAAATATTCATATAGACGATGTGCTTGGTATATACAACAAGATTTACGAAAACACACCAAAGAAGATTTTTTTGGCGAGGTGGTATCCTGAGGAAACAAATGCTGAATATGCACACGCTGAACATAGATTACAAGCCATTAGTTCGGCGATAAGGTCTTTTGACCCCAAGCTCGAACTCATTGATATGGGAACAAGAGACAAAGGAACATTTAGTATACGCGAGGCTATAAATCAAGAACTACCGATAAGCGATGTTTTTATTGCTGACTTGACTGGAGCAAGACCAAATGTAATGGTTGAGGTTGGAATAGCGCTAAAGAATATACCCGAGGGCCGTGTGCTGTTCTATTTTCACCCGACAAAAGAAATTCCATCGGTACCGTTTGATTTGAGCGGGTATCAGTATTTCCCTATTGACGATTCTCGTGACATCGACGATAAGGTAGTTCCAGCTTTAATAAATATTCTTGAAAATCTGAAAAGCGGGGAATAATATACATAAACGAAACGCGTACTTTGTACTTTCGTTGAACCCAATACAGGGAGATGCTGTATGAACAATGATTTTTTCCAAGAGCAACGCGAGCAATCATTGATTAAAGCTCGTATTGTATCAAAATATTTCTCGGCGTGGGCAAACGTGATACTTTCAACACAAAAGCGATTTCCTCAACACACTCAAAAAATGGCGTACATAGACCTATTCGCCGGACCGGGTCGCTATGATGATCAAAGTAAATCCACACCATTACTTGTATTTAACACGATTCTCGCTAACCCCGACTTGAGTAGTCGAATGGTAACTCTTTTCAATGACAAAGATGTCGCGAACATTGAGAGCCTTAAAACATCTATAAGTAGGATAGACGGCATCGACAGACTGCATTATAAGCCTATATTTTACAATATGGAAGTCGGTGATGAAATAGCCAATATGTTCAAGAATATGAACTTTGTGCCAACTTTCTTCTTTGTGGATCCGTGGGGTTACAAGGGCTTATCTCTCGATCTCGTCTCCTCAATTATCAAAGATTGGGGGTGTGATTGTGTATTTTTCTTTAATTACAACCGAATAAATATGGGTGTTGCCAATGACGCAGTAAGAGAGCATTTGATTTCGATATTCGGCGAGAATCGATTATCATCACTTCGTGAAGAGTGCCGTAACAAATCATCCGAAGAACGTGAAACGATTGTCATTCAAGCTTTATGTGATGCACTTCGCCAAGATGGCAACCGTTTTGTTCTACCATTTAGGTTCAAAAATGACAGCGGAACACGAACAAGCCATCATCTCATTTTTATAAGTAAGGGCTTCCGTGGCTACGATATTATGAAAGAGATTATGGCAAAAGAAAGTTCAGATACGGTTGGCGGTGTTGCAAACTTTGAGTATAATCCTCGTGATGCTCATTATAAACAAGGCTCTCTTCTTGATATGTTGTCGTGCCCGCTTGATAACTTACAGGTTATGCTACTTAAACTATACGCAGGGAAGACGATTGATTTCAAAGATTTGTACGAACAACACAGTATTGACACACCTTTTGTTCGTAAGAACTATAAAGAAGTTTTGCGCGCTTTACTTGACAGTGGAAAAATTACAGCGGTCAATCCAAAAACCGGTAAGTTACCGCGTAAGGGAACATTCTCTGATGATATGAGAATTACCTTCGGAGGCGTTATATGAGAACAACCAAAATTGAGTGGACAGACCGAACGTGGAATCCGGTTACGGGTTGTACTAAACTCTCCACCGGATGCGCTTATTGCTATGCCGAAACGATGGCGAATCGGTTAAAAGCTATGGGCGTTAGAAAGTACGCAAACGGTTTCACTCCAACACTTCACGAGGACACTTTGTTAGAACCGATTAAGTGGTTGCAACCGCATACGGTTTTTGTATGCTCTATGGCTGACCTATTTCACAAGGCTGTACCGTTTGAATTCGTTAATATGGTTATGAAAACAATTATGCAAACACCACAACACTGCTATCAGATTTTGACTAAACGGACGGATAGAATGGCTGAATACTTCGCCAATAAGCCTGTTCCCGTTAACGTATGGCTTGGTGTTACAGTTGAAGCTACAACAGTGAAGTCGCGTATGGAATATTTACGAGGAATAAACGCTACTATTCGTTTTCTGTCATGTGAGCCGTTAGTTGAGGACCTAGGTGAACTTGATCTGACAGATATTGACTGGGTTATAGTCGGAGGCGAGAGTGGAGTACAGGCTCGACCGATGAAACCAGAGTGGGTACGTTCCATACTATGTCAAGCCAATGAGCAAGGCGTAGCTTTCTTCTTTAAGCAATGGGGGACATGGGGTTCTGATGGTGTAAAGCGTAACAAAAAAGCGAATGGGAAAACTCTTGACGGTAAGGTTATTCAGATGATGCCACAGTTGAATAATTAGCTTAGTAACGCTCTGATATCAAATAGGCAAATTACATCATACGGAACATTTCCGTTCCGTTCTTGAAACCTAACCTACGCGGTTCGTTTGCTTCGACCGTAAAGGAAAAAATATAGCATAACAAATTATGTGCAACCACACAAATACTATTACAAGCTGGAATTCACCGAAGGTAATTTCAGCCTGAAAACCGAGCCTTCGCCCGCGTGGCTTTCCGCCTCGACAGTTCCTCCGTGAAGCAGGGCAATGTGCCGCACAATCGACAGGCCAAGGCCAGTGCCGCCAGCTTCGCGGCTCCGGGAACGATCCACTCGGTAAAATCGTTCAAAAACGCGTTCCAGGTGTTCGGACGGAATTCCAATGCCGTTATCTTTTACCTCGATAATAACTTGCTCGTTTTCCTGAAAAGCGCGGACTTGAACAGAAGAGCCGTTGCCGGAATATTTGATGCTGTTGTCCAAAAGATTGAAAAGAGCCTGTATAAAAAGCGAACTGTATAACTTCACATTCAAATTGGGGGGACAAGAAACATCAATAGTGATATTTTTATTTTTTGCCGCGACCGAAACTGAGTCTATTGCCTCGCCAATAACGAAATTCAGAACAACGTTCTCCAATTGAGGGCGTTCGGCGTTTCCGCTTTCAAGACTTACCAAAGTCAGTAAATCCCTTGTAATGTTGTCCATGGACTGGGCGTTCTTTTTTATGATCTCAGCAAAGTGATAAATCTGCTTCATGTCGTCCAGCGAGGAATCGAGGATGTTTTCCGCGAATCCCTGTATCACCTGGATGGGTGTACGCAGTTCATGGGAAACATTGGCGGCAAAATCTTTGCGGATCTGCTCAAGCTTGACCAGGCGGCTGATGTCCCCAAGCACCATTACAATGCCGGGCGGTTTTTGCGGCAAACCCGTGTCCATAGGCGCGGCAAATACCTGGAAGCATTGTTGAACGCCTGAAATATAGCGCTTAAGCGTAAACTCATGCGGCCTGCCTGTTGAAAGAACCATTTGCGCCGCTTCTTCCAGTTCCGCCGAGTGGCTGAATTCAAGCAGGGAAACGCCGCGTATGTCTTTTTCCTTGTCAAAGCCGAACAGGGAGCAAAGCCTTAGATTGGCGAAAATAACACTAAGGTTGCTGTCCAGGGTTATTACCCCGTCAAACATGCTGTTAAGAATCACCTCGCGGTGGCGGCTCTCCGTTTCGGCTTCTTCGGCTTTTACATTCAGCGCGACTGTCTTCTCGATCAATTTTGAATTAAGTTCCGTTTCGATAGAAAGCGACTGACGACGTGAAAAATAATAAAGGGAAGTACATGCTCCAATAATTATTAAAAATCCCAAAATCAAAAAAGGAAAGGTTGTGCTTAAAAGGCGGGTGAAAAAGCCAGGTATCAAATGGGAAAGACGAAGAACTCCGGCGAATCGTCCGGAGGAGTCCTGAATGGCAATCGCGGCGTAAAGGTAATAATGCCCCAAAGTAGATGAACGTCGGCGGGCGGTTCCAATGCCCTCATTAACGGCGGTCTGAAACTCAACGCGATCCAAATGATTTTCCATAACAGCGCTGTCTGCTTCCGTGTCAAAAATCACCTGCCCATTCCGGCTGATAAAAGTAATACGGTATGAGTCTGAAACATTCGCTAATGAAGCCCACTCCGCAACGAACCCAAGATTAGACGAGCCCTTATCCGTAAAAATCTCTGCGGGTGTAAAAATTTTTAAGGCCCTGGCGGCCTCTTTCATATTTTCAGTATTTATTTCGTAATACTGTTTATTCGCGAAGATGAGTACCCCCGCGATAAAATAAGCCGATACAATTAGCGCCGCGCAAGCCACAAAAACATAGCTTTTTTTCAAAATACTTTTCATGACATCCTCATTGGACTTGCTCGGAAACCCTGTTGGTTCCCTCACAAGTCTTGTATTTTTTCGGGCTAAAGCCCTGCAAAAATACTTTTTTAATGGAAGTTTTTCAGAAACTGAAGTTTCCGAAAAACTCTATTCAGTTTTGAACCTGTAACCAATGCCCCGGATGGTTTCAATCATATCGCCGGAAGCCCCGAGCTTTTTTCTCAATCCCATAATTTGCACATCAATAGAACGATCCGTTACCGGGTAATCGTGCCCACGAATCGCGGTAATAAGTTTCTGGCGGGAGAAAACAATATCGGGGTTACCCAAAAAATGTGCAAGAATGGCAAATTCGGTGGGGAAAAGTTCCAGAGGCGTTTCTTCCAGAAAGGCCGTATGCCGCTCAATGTCTATCTTTAACTTTCCCCGCTGAAATAAGGTCTTGCTTTTTGAGCCATCGGCCTCAGCGGAGACAGCTTCTTTCCGCCTGAGTGCGGCGCGAATACGCGCGGCCAATACCCTGGGGCTGTAGGGCTTTACCACATAATCGTCGGCTCCCAATTCCAGTCCCGCGACTATGTCGGCCTCCTCGCCTCGCGCGGTGCACATGATCACAGGCAAGGTTTGCGTATCTTTATTTTCCCGGATTTTTTTTATGGTCTTAAAACCATCCATGCCTGGGAGCATAATATCCAGAATAACGCAGTCCGCTCCGGCTTCGTTTATGACTTTTAGCCCTTCCTCTCCTGTTGAAGCCTGGATGAGTTTCCACCCTTCACGCGCAAAGGCGAATTTCAGCATTTCCTGTATTTCAGGATCGTCTTCAATTATTAAAATTCGTTCCATACTCAATCGTTTAAATCCTCATGTTTGCCTTCTATCATATAAATAATACCTTC
>Ga0268262_10001441_pt1 | contig 29500 bp, 29 predicted proteins | sample TergutNc150P3_FD_190354 | JGI IMG/M metagenome (GOLD analysis project Ga0268262, IMG submission 190354) | Nasutitermes corniger P3 segment gut microbial community from laboratory colony in Florida, USA - Nc150 P3 (SPAdes) (version 2) | ecosystem: Host-associated > Arthropoda: Insects >... | reverse complement strand
TCCGCTTCTTTGGCGAAAGAATTATTCGGCTGGCAAGCGCGTTATTCAGACATAGAAACTTTAATAAAAACAAGCTGGAGCGCATATTCAAAATGAAAGAAAAAATATTTTCGTATATCGATAAATCCGCAGATTTGGCGGTAGAGCTTGAAACAGAGCTTACAAAGCGTCACGCAATCGCCCCCGAATCGGGCGGAGAAGGCGAATTGGAAAAATGCCTTTTTCTTGAAGAGTGGCTTAAAGCTCACGGCATAACTCAGCTTGAACGTTTTGACGCGCCCGATGATAGGGTAAAAAGTAAAATTCGCCCGAACTTAGTCGCGACAATTAACGGCAGCGAGGAAAACAAAGGGAGACTCTGGATTTTAAGCCACCTTGATGTTGTTCCGCCCGGAGAAGACAAACTATGGAACAGCGATCCTTGGACAGTTGTTCGCAAAGATGATCCTCCGGGACCGAGAGTTATCGGGCGGGGAGTTGAAGACAACCAGCAGGGGCTTGTGTCTTCGGTTCTTACCGCGCTGGCTTTTACAAGTCAGGGATTAAAGCCTTCGCGTACAATAAAACTTATGTTTGCGGCTGACGAAGAAGTGGGATCCGCCTTTGGTATTGAGTGGCTTGTAAAAAAACACGGCGATTTATTCAAAAAGAACGACATGGTTCTTGTACCCGACGGCGGAGATACAAAGGGCGAATGTATCGAAGTAGCGGAAAAAAATATTTTATGGATAAAATTTGCAACCCACGGAAAACAGGCGCACGGCTCTATGCCTGACTTGGGAGCCAACGCTTTTCTTGCCGGAGCGATTCTTGGTTTCCGTCTGCATAAAGAACTTTCGGCTAAATTTAACAAGAAGGATTCAATGTTTGACCCCGACTACTCTACTTTTCAGCCGACAAAAAAAGAGGCTAATGTTCCTAACATCAATACTATACCCGGCGAAGATGTTTTTTATATGGATATGCGTGTTCTTCCCTGTTATTCTCAGGAAGCCGTATTAGCCAAAATCGATAAAATAAAATCCAAAATAGAAAAGGAATATAATGTAACGGTTGAATACGCTATTGAGCAGTCAACGAGATCAAAGGCGACCGATTTAAAAGCGCCTATTGTTACATTACTGAATAAAGCGATACCTGAAGTTTATTCCGTCAAGCCGCGCCCTATCGGTATCGGCGGCGGCACTATGGCGGCATATCTCCGTAACATGGGAATAGATTGCGCGGTCTGGACAAAGACGCAGGAAACCCTTCACCAGCCAAACGAGTATGCGCTCTTGGAAAATATTTTGGGGGACGCAAAAGTTTTCGCGTTATTGGCAATGAGCTAGCGTTCAAAAAGGGAGGGGCAAAATCAGCGCGGCAAAAATAATCGACTCTGAAAAAATAATCGCTTCCCTGCGCGAAGGCGGCTCTGTAGCGGAGCTTCTTCCGTCTTATGAGCCGCGCAAATCTCAGCTTGACTTGCTTGCCCTTATTACCCGCGCTTTTAATGAAGACGCTCTCGTTATGGCGGAAGCGGGAACGGGCGTAGGCAAATCTTTCGCCTATCTTCTTCCGGCAATGCACTTTGCGCTTGAAAACAAAGAAAAGGTAGTAATCTCCACCGCTACTATCACGCTTCAGCAGCAGTTATTCGAGAAAGATATCCCTCTTGTCGCTTCAAGTATGGGAGATGTAAAAATAAAATCGGTCATTATGAAAGGAAGGAGCAATTACCTATGCCTGCGAAGGCTTGACGACACGTTAAAAGAAGGTTTGCTTTTCGAGTTCGATAAAAAAGAAATTGACAGTATTGTAGAATGGTCGCATAACACAAAAACAGGGGCAAGATCGGAACTATCATTTATGCCCTCTGAAAATTTATGGGCGGGAGTTTGCTCCGAATCCGATTTATGTCTGGGGAATCACTGCCAATGGAGAGAACAGTGCTTTATACTCGCCCTTCGCAGAGAAGCGAATAACGCGCATATTATCGTTGTAAATCATCATCTGCTTTTTGCCGATTTAGCGGCGAGGTATCAGGGCGCGGGTTATGAAAATGCGGTTGTTCTGCCTCCGTTCAGCCGCCTTATCATTGACGAAGCGCACACGATTGAAAACGCGGCGACATCGTTCTTTTCTCAAGGATTTTCAAGAACGGGAATTTTCCGCCAGCTTTCAAGGCTCTACAATACCCGCAAAGCAAACATACACGGCTTGCTGGTAAGGCTTTGCGCAATGCTTCCTTCAAGCGATGACAGGTTAGACGATATGGCTGACGCTGTCCAAAAAATACGCTCGTCCGCTGAAAGCTTGGACGATTGCGCTTTAGAAATATGCGGCATAGAGGGGATTTTCAGACTTTCTCAGGCTGTAGACGAATCGTTTTTAAAAAAATCTTTGTTTCCCAATTTTAAAGCTTTACGAAAAGATATACTCGGTCTTACAAATATAATCCGGGACATTTTGGAAAATCTTGACGATGAACAAACAGCCGATCCTATTGTTTGGGAAGTAAAAACTATCGTAAGACGGCTGGACGGCGCAGCTGAAATATGCGATGTTTTCTGCCATTACAAAAAGCACGAAGACAATGTTTTATGGATAGAAAAACTGCGCCTAAAAAATAATCCGTGGGCAGTCTTTACAAAAACGCCTCTTGACTTGGCTCCCATTCTGAAAGACAGCGTCTTTTCGCCGAACAAAACAGTGGTTTGCGTATCCGCGACTTTAGCTATTAACGATGATTTTACTTTTTGGGCAAGCCGCTGCGGAATTGCCGGTATCAATACCCGTCTGCCGCTTTCTGGCTGTTTCCCCTCTCCCTTCCCCTACTCAAGCGCGGTACTCCTCGCCTCCCCAACAGACGCTCCCCTCCCCGATGAAGACGGGTATCAGGAATTTGTAAACAAGGCGGCTGCAAAACTTGCCGCTGTGGCTGGGGGATCCGCCCTTGTGCTATTCACTTCCTACCAGTCATTAACAAGCAGTTACAACGCCGCACTGGAGGAACTTACCCCCCTAGGCATACGCTGCCTGAAACAGGGCGACGACGACCGCACCCGCCTGCTGCAGACTTTCCTGTCCGATGAAAGCTCCTGCCTGTTTGCCACAGATTCGTTCTGGGAAGGGGTGGACGCTCCCGGCGACACCCTGCGGCTGGTCATTATCTGCCGCCTGCCCTTCCGCACCCCGGGCGACCCCGTCCATGAAGCTCGCAGGGAGGCTGTGGAAAAATGCGGCGGAAACCCCTTTATGGAGCTTTCCCTGCCCCAGGCTGTTATGAAGTTTAAGCAGGGTTTCGGCAGGCTTATGCGCCGAAGCGCCGACAAGGGCGTCGTAGCGGTTCTGGACGGGCGTATCCTGAAAAAAGCCTATGGTAGTTTATTCAGACAAGCCTTGCCGGATACCAAAACGAGTTTTAGCGATTTTAATAATATTTTACAGGACATAGAAAATTTTTTTTATTAATGGTATAATTATGCAGAGGTGAGGGAATGTCGGAACATACGGACGCTGAAGGACATACTGAAGAGTCTGCGAAAATAATAAACAGCGAAAAATTCCTTGTTTTTTCCATTTTGGGAAAATCATACTGTTTACCGTCCCGTCAGATTGGGGAAATTGCGTTATTCGACGCGGTATACCCCCTTCCGCTCATGCCCTCTTATGTACTTGGCATTGTAAACAGATACTCAACGCCTTACGCGTTATTTGATACCGGTCTTTTATTCCAAAAAACTCCATGCCCGCGCAAGAAAATTTTAATTTTAAAAGAAGAGATTGACAGGGTTGCCTTCCTTATTGACGATATAACAGCCATTGCGGATATACAAAACGAGGAAATTTTTACCGTTGAAAAAAAATCCGATTCAGACGAATTAACAGACGGAATCAACGCGTCTTTTAAATTAAATGAAAACGACGTATTTGTTCTTGATGTAAATAAAATATTAAACCGTGTTTCGGAGGAGTTATTATGATTAAAACATTAATCGTAGACGACAGTCCGCTGGTTCGCTCAATTTTAAGGGATTTCCTTGAAAGCGAAGGCTCATTTGAAATTATAGACGAAGCTGAGAACGGACAGGACGGCGTAAACAAAGCAAGAATTTGTAATCCTGATCTTATCACAATGGATTATGAAATGCCTGTAATGAACGGGCTTGACGCTATTGTAGAGATAAGAAAATTCAGTTCTTGCGGCATAGTTGTAATCAGCACACATGATACCGCAAAAATGGCTTATGAAGCCACTGTTAAAGGAGCGCATGAATTTTTCGCCAAAGATAACTTCACTTCTAAAATGAACGACAGGCAAAGAAGCGAAATATTTGACACTTTAAAACAAATAACAAACATCAAGAAAAAAGAGCCTTCACAGCAAGAAGCTACGGAGCATACCGATACCGTTAAAAGAAAAATAAATTGTATCGTTATAGCGTCTTCTACAGGCGGTCCTATGGCTTTATGCCAATTACTCTCCTCACTTCCCGCTAATTTTCCGGCTCCGATAGTGCTTGTACAGCACAACACATCGGGATTTGACAAAGGGTTTGTACAATGGCTGGACGGTTATTCACAGCTTGACGTAAAAATTGCCGAAGAAGGAATTTTCCCGTCAAAAGGCAATGTTTATGTCGCTCCTACGGAAAAACATTTAATTATTGGAGAAAAAGGTATAGCCTTTAACAACGACGAGCCTGTCTGCAACCAAAAACCGGCTGCCGATGTTTTATTTAAAAGCGCGGCGGAACATTACGGAAATTCTCTTATCAGCATTGTTCTTACCGGTATGGGAAACGACGGAGCCGAAGGTACGCGTTTTGTTAAAAACGCGGGCGGTATTACTATCGCCCAAAATGAAGCTACATCCATGATCTTCGGAATGCCGCAGGAAGCTATTGCGACGGGCTGTATAGACATGATTCTCCCGTTAAATGAAATATCTCAAAACTTAACAGAATTAACAACCGGAGTAAGTTAATAATGTCTTATAAAACGGCGGTTTTGGATACAACGGTTGAAGTTCCCGCGGAAGTGCTCTCTAACCCCGCTCTGTTATTTTTATATTACCGAATTGAACAAATACTCGGCATAAAAACAGAAAGCGACGCTCTTATCAAATTAAATGAATACATAGAAGATACCTGCGGCGCTTCATTTGTCGAAAACCCCGCCGTTTTTGAGTATATTCTTACGTCACGAGAACAAATATATATTATTTCAAAGTATCTTACCGTTAATGAGACGTATTTTTTCAGGGAAGGAGATCATTTTAATCTTCTTTCACAGCTTTTGCCGGAATTAGCAAAACTCGGACGTCCGCTGCAAATATGTTCAGCCGCCGTTTCTATCGGCTGTGAAGCTTACAGCATCGCCATGCTTCTTGATTACCATAAAAAAAACGGGCTTAATTTTGATTTTTCAGTCGAGGCTTTTGACGTAAGCGCCGAATCAATAGAAACGGCAAAAAACGCCCGTTATACAGCTAACACTATCCGCCCTGACGCCTCTTCATGCAGGTATATTCTTGATTCATATCTGATTCAAGAAGGCGATGAGTATATAGTGCCCGATAATATCCGCAGAAAAGTTCGGTTTTTTCATCATAATATCATGCGAGGGTTGGACAAACAGTATGATATTATCTTTTTTAGAAACTCTCTTATATATTTTTCTTCTAAAAGCAGAATTTCCGTTCTTAACAATATTTCCGATTCGCTTTATAATAACGGACTTTTATTTATAGGCGCTTCGGAAACAGCATCGGTAAGACACCCCCTGCTTGTAAGCAGAAATTTATCCGATGTTTTTTATTTTCAAAAAACGGGAACTCCGTATATTTATGAAAAGATAGGAAATAATTCCTCTTTTACGGAACATCGTAAATATACCGATTACAAACATAAAAAACATGAAAAGCCTCCCGCGGAAGAAAAAAAACACTCTTTTAAGCCAAAAAACGAAATTTCCGTAAGCTGCGCCGAAATAAATGAAATTTTAAAGGAAGACGACGGTAACCCCAACACGGAAAGAACTATTGGCGCGCTTAAAAACAATAACATCTCTTATCTTTCGGGAAGCGCCTTGGCGGCGTCCGCTATTTACTGCTTAAATAAACAAGATTTTGAAAACGCGGACGCAATTATTTCGTACTTGGAAAAATATAATTCAAGCGCTTTTACAAGGTTTTTACGCGGCGAATATTATTTTTTAAGCGGCTCTTTATCGGAAGCGGAAATATTTTATAATGAATCATCGGTAAAAGACAAATTTTTCTGGCCCGCTTTTTACAGAATCGCCGTTCTTTCCGCCGACGTAAATCCTACAAGATATGAATACAAAATTAAGAAAACACTTGAAAGCATCGAACATTTACAAAACATGGAACCTGACCCTGAACGCAATTATGAGTGTTTTATGGGAGGGTTTTCACCGGATTATTTCCGCAGGATTCTTGAAAGAAAATTATCGTAGTAACAGGGGCAAAGCATGAGAATACAGTTGTTCAAAAATTTAAAATTAATTAATAAATTGACAATCAGCGCTTCTGTATTCTTATTGCCCCTGGGAATAATGCTGTTTTCTATTATTTCAATGTCGCTTTCATCGATAGAAAAAGAGCGTATCGAACTTAACGGTATTAAGGTTCTGCGTCCGGCTATCGCGTTAATGCAAAGTATTCCTTTGTATGTCAAATATTCTTTTGATAATTCTCTGGACGAAATTGAAAGTATAAAAATTCATATAACCGAATTGATTTCAGAATTAAAATATAATAATGAAGAATACATTTATGACGAAGTTTCAAATATTTCTCCGCAATCCCTGATTGATAATTGGGAACTATTATCAAAAACATCTATTAGGGATTCTTTCTTATGGGCATATAGGCAGATGATGCTGGAATTAAATAAAATAATAACTTATGTCGTGGATATTTCGGGACTCATTACGGACATGGATATAGAAAACGCCTATCTTGTCGCCGCTGCTTTTCATGAGCTTCCTCAAGCGCAGGATAGAATGGTTTTAATAGAAAATTTATTAAGAACGATTCAAGACGGCGCGTTTACTCAAAGGCGAAAAACAGAGCTCTTGCTTAATCTTGAATTATTAATGTATTCCGATAATATAAGAATACAAAACAGGTTTCACTCGGTGGAAACCATAAGAAATAAAAACATCAATACCTTTGAATCTTTTGAAATTCTTTTAAAGTTATGTTATGACACTATTTCTTATTTTTCCAGTTCCGTAGAATACATTATTAACGAACCTGTTATAGACATTCAAGTTATTCCCTCTCTTTTTGATACGGCAACCCGCGCAAACAATACCGTATATCGTTTGCAAATCGCGTCTACCGACAGACTGGAAACAATTATAAAAGAAAGAATTTCCTCCTACCGTCTGCGTTTAATATTATCGCTTATTGCCGCTATTTTCGCGACATCGTTCGCGTTTTTTATCATCTTTATTACGGCATTTAATATTCGTAACTCCACGGACAGCATGGGAGTTGTCTTTAAGCGTCTTAACGAAAACGATCTGTCCGTAGTTATAGAATCAATTTCAACAGACGAGCTTGGCGAATTTATGACTTTACTTGGCGGCTTTCTGTCAAAACTGCAATCCACATTCTCGTCAATAAATAAAAACTCTTCTATGGTCTCGCTCGCCATGATTGATTTATCTTCCACAGCAAGGGAAATGGCGGCTACCGCAAATGAACAATCCGCCAGCGTAGCGGAAATTGTCAGCACTATGGAAAGCAACAGAAATCTTACCGCCCAATCTGCCGAAAAAACCAAGGAAGTGGCGAATCTTGCCGTTCAAACGCAGGAACTAAGCCGCCGCGGAGCCGGTATCAGAGAAGCCAACGAAAATATGATGTTTGATATAAAAAATCAAAACATAAAAATCATTGAAATAATCAGAAATCTTACCGATATGCTTTCCGGCATTGACGAATCAATAAAAATTATTGACAGCATAGCGGATCATACGAAGCTTATAGCATTTAACGCCGCGCTTGAAGCGTCTTCTTCGGGCGAAGCCGGTTCGCGTTTCTCGACAGTAGCCGACGAAATACGGCGTTTTGCAAATAATGTCGTTGAATCCGCGTCGGAAATAAAAGAAAATATCTCTGATATAAATCAAGCCGCTCAAAATCTTTTAACTGAGGCAAATAACGGCACTCGCGCTATAGATACCGGTTATAACAGAATAGTTGAACAAAAAGAAGTCTTTGAAAATATAGTCGATGTTTCTCAAAGCGTCGCCGTTCGTATGCAGCAAATTTTCAATCTTAGTAAACAACAGGAGGTTGCCGCCGCTCATGTTTTTACCGCATTAAAAGAAATATCCGCGGGCGTGAATCAATTTGTTTCGGCTACCGCCACTACATCGGATACTGTAGGCAAACTAAATAATATGTCAAGCGAACTAAAAGAAATGCTGGCAAAATATCATATATCAGGCGATAAATAAAGGCTTGGAGAATAACAATGCCCATGAATAGGGAAAAATTCATACAGCAATACATCGATGAAGGGCTTGAAATATTACCCAATGTTGAAACTTGTATATTTAAAGTTAAGGACGGCGTATCAACGGAAGATGACATTACCGCCTTGTTACGCGCGCTGCATACATTAAAAGGCACTTCGCGTATGCTTGAATTTAAACGGATAGAAGAATTAAGCCATTCGCTGGAAAGCGTTTTTATAGCAATGCGAGACAAAAAAATAACCTTTTCCGATAATGCGATAAAACTTATCCTCTCCTCTTTGGATCTTTTAAAATCCGGTTTCAGCGTTTTACAGGAATCAAAAGATGATAATATAGAAATAAGCGAATATGTAAAAAATATTTTCCTTCTTGCTGATAATAAAGAATTTTCACTGCCAACAGAGGAAAAACCCGATAAACCGGAAAATCATGACGCTAAAGAAGAAAAACACAAAGAATCAAAAACGGAAACAATCCGCATTTCTCTTGATAAAATAGACGAGATTATTAAAAATATAATGTCATTGCATAACATGGAAATAACCGCAAAAGTTCTTTCTCAAAACAGCGGAGAAATTGTAAATTTAATAAAGAAATTTTCAAAATTATTTAAAGAACAAAAAAACATCGATCCGGCGCATACGGTTAAACTTAAAAAATTGGAAAGGTTATGCGAAAGATTAAATTCATCGTTAAAAGATTATGTTATAGACGCCAGTAACAGTATAAAAACCGCTTATGACGGCGTTATTTCGCTTCGTACTCTGCCGATATCAACTATTTTTGACAGTTATCCGCGTTATGTGTATCAACTTGCTCAAGAACTCGGCAAAAATATACAACTAACGGTGGAAGGCAAAGAAAACGAAATAGATAAAAACATTATAGAAGCTTTATCGGAAGTATTGTTACACATGATTAGAAACGCCATAGATCATGGAATTGAAACGCCTAAGGAACGCCTTGACGCGGGAAAAGATGAAACAGGCAAATTATCTATTGTTTGTTCGCGGGAAAGCGGCAATATGAAAATTATAATTTCCGACGACGGGCGCGGCATTGATATCGAAAAAATAAGAAAAAAAATAGTAAAAGAAGGATTAATTGACGAAGCGATGGCGGCAAATCTTTCTAAAGAAGAACTTATAGATTTTATTTTCCAAAGCGGATTTTCAACATCGGAAAAAGCAAGCAATATTTCCGGCAGAGGCGTTGGAATGGACGTAGTCCGCAACAGCATAGAAGCCTTAAAAGGCAGTATTGTAGTTGACAGTATACAGGGCAAAGGCTCAAAATTTACCATTATGGTTCCGCTGTCTATAGCGGCTCTTATGGGCGTTCCCATAGAATGCAGCGGAATGAAATTCATTATACCCGCTAATTTTATTGAAGCGATAATGCTTATAAAACGCGATGAGATAATTATAACAGACGACAGACTTGAAGTAAAATACAATGACCGTATTATTAAATTATATTATCTTAATCAAATATTACAAATTAAAGAGGAATCCGTTAATAATGAAGATTCAATATTTATTGTAATTATTCGTTCTTATGAAGACGAGACAGCGCTAGCCGTTAACAATATTCACAGTATGAAATCCGTAATTCTTAAAACAATGCCGGACTTTATGAAAAACATGAAAATCTTTTCCGGTATTGTTCTTAACGAAGAATATGAAATGTTAAGCGTTTTACATATTCCCACGGTAATTAAAATGGCAAAACATGTAAAAATACCGGAATATAAAAGAAACTATAATGAAGCGAACAAGAACAGAAAATCAGTCCTTGTTGTTGATGATTCTCTTCCAACCCGCGAAATCGAGAAGGAAATTCTGTTGTCTGAAGGATACAGCGTAGACGCAGCGGCGGACGGAGAAGAGGCGTTAAACGCCGCAAGATCAAGACATTACGATTTAATTTGCACCGATTTAAATATGCCTGTTATGGACGGTTTTACTCTTATTCAAAATCTTAAAAATGAAGAATCACTTTCAAATATTCCTATTATTGTAATTTCATCAAAAGACGATAAAGAAGAACAAGAGCGCGCTTTTAAACTTGGCGCGTCAAGTTATATTATTAAAAATTCATTTAATAATCATAATATGCTTAAAGCAGTTAATTCACTTATTGGAGAGGTATAATATGACAGAAAGAGAAACAAACGAAAAAATAATCCGCGATGAATATGACGGAGAAAAATTAATAAACAAATTCAGAATTTGTCTTGCCTTGATTTTTATTTTATGTATTATTGCCGTCTCCTTTATTAGAAAAATAAACGGGTTTCAGCATTTTCCGCTGCGCGCATATTCATTTACCAGCGGTTTCTTGCTTTACTCGTGTTTCTTGCATTTTTATATAAAAAGAAGAGAAGCGCTTCATTCTTATTTTAAATACGTTTGCGTAATTTTAGACGCATTATTTATAAGCGGCGCGATTTGGGTGGGTTCTACATATCCTGAAATATCCCCTCCTGTCACTTTTTTTTCCATACAAGCGCTTTTTTATATAGTCCTTATTTTAGCGGGTTCTTTTAGGTACAGTGTTCCATGCGCGTTTTTTTCCGGTATTTTTTCAGGGGTCTGCTATTTAATTGTTGTAATCGCTAATGCTCACGTTCTTGATTTGCCTTACTATTTTACGCTTGGCGGCAAAACAATACCTGTAAGTTTTCCCCTGTATAACGAATCATTTCGCGCTCTTGCGATGGTTGTCGCGGGTCTTACCGCCGGTCTTTCATGCAAACGTCATCTGAAATTATTTAAAAACATGATAGAGTCTCAAGCCAAAGCCGCCGATTCCGCTTTAGCGACAGTGGAGCAAACGCGTTCTATCGCTAAAATTATTAAAAATTCCACCGATGATATATTTCTTTCATCTAAAGAAATTTTTGTTAACGCCAATAATCAAGCCGCCAGTATTCATGAGATTGAAAGCACGATAAAAGAAAACACCCAAATAGCGGGAGATATTTCCGAAAAAACATCAAACGTGTCGAGTATCGCCACCAGAATGGAAAACGACGTTAATCACGGGTTTTCTGTTCTGGAACACAATGTTAATCAACTGGAAGATATTAAGAAAAAAAACGAAGGCGTAATTAACGGCATTATAAACCTTGGAAACAAGATATTAAAAATACGCGATTTCATAAAAAGTATTAATACGATAACGGATCAAACGAAAGTTATCGCATTTAACGCTGGCTTGGAAGCTGCGAGCGCCGGAGACAACGGCAAGCGTTTTGCCGTTGTAGCAAACGAAGTAAACCGTCTTGCGGACGACATCGCTTCCCTTACCATGCAAATCCGCGAACAAGTTGAGGAGATTCAAAATTCTTCTTCGTCATTGATAATTTCCAGCGAAGAAAGCACGGATAAAATAAGGGAAGGCAATAACCTTATCAAGGAACTTGATAATATTTTCCGCGAAATTCGTTCAGGGGCTGAAATGACAGCTAATCAGGCGCAAACAATCACGTTATCAACTCAAAAACAGTTAAAATCAACCGAACAAATCAATATTGCTATATCCGATATTTCAAAGGGACTGACAAATTTTATACAATCAACCAGAATAGCCTCGTCTTCAGCGGAAGAACTTACGGAAATAATTCAGGAATTAGACGTCATTTTAACGGGAGAAATAGAGAAGGATACTTCTCAAAAGACGAATAATCAATTAAGCTGATTATAATGAAGGTTAATAAAAATAAATATATTCTTTTTATTATATTTTTTCTCTGCGCTCTTCCGCTATTCTGCCGCGACATTACCGTATTGGTTATAGACGGAGATTTGGATCTCCCGCTGGAAGGCGCATCCGTGCGCACAAGGGGCGGAAATGAGTATATTTGCGGTAAAGACGGAAAAGCCAAAGTTCAGGTTCCCGATGACAGACAGGTTTTACTTTACGCGGCATACCCTGGCTACGAAACAGGCACTATAACAATTCCCGTTACGGGCAATACATTTACCGTTTATTTGCGCCTTTCGGATTTTTTACAGGGACGGGAGCTTGTAATTGAAGCGCCGAGACCAGGAACAAGCGAATCAAAGACGGGCAGAAGCGTCGCTGTCGGTGAAAAAGAAATAGCCCAAACCGCGGAAATCGGAGTAATCGAAGACGTAATGAGCACGATAAAACTCCTTCCCGGCGTCGGTTACTCAGGTCTTTTCAACGCGGCTCCCAGTATCCGAGGCGGACAGCCGGGCGATATGATGGCGGTTTTAGACGGCTTCTATATCAACAATCCTTACTTTTGGGGAGGCGGCTTTTCCATTTTCGATCCGCGCATGGTTAAAAGTGCGCAATTATCCCACGGCGTATTTTCCTCCCGTTACGGGCATACAATCTCGGGACTGCTGGAAATAACGTCAAAGGAACCCTCCCCTACTGAAACTGAATTTGAACTCGGCTTAAACACAAGCGCCGCAAATTTTAATCTTTCCGTTCCGTTTAGCGGAAACGGCGGAATTCTTTTTATGGGACGCATAACATATTATGATCCTGTAATTTGGGGAGCTAAAAAGCTATCTAAATATATTCCCGAATATGAAGCTGTTAATTACATACGAACGGCTCCTTACATCAGAGCGACAACACTTAGCGGAAATTACCGCTTTTCTGATAATTTGGTTATATCGGCGACAGGATTCTTTGGAATGGACGGAGGGGGCGTATCTTTCTTAAACGAGGACAGAACGGAAAAATTAAACAGCGATACGTCTATTGATGTTGATTATGTTAATTATCAAACTTTTTTGACATCATCTTTGTCATGGAATCCGCGCAATGATATGTTGTTAAAATTTATCGTAGGCGCGGGATATGAAGATTCAGACATGGACGGAACAATGGAATACAGGATTCACAATAAAAAATTCACTGATGATTTTCCTTTACATATTAAATATTTATTGACATCTAAAGGAATGGATCCTGATAAATATCAATATGACCAAGAGATGCACATAGTTCAGTCTGATTCAAAATACAACGTACAAGGACGCATTGATTATGACTGGAAATTATCTAACAATTTTCTTGCCGCCCTTGGAGCGCAAGAATTATTTTCCGTTTCAAAGTCAAAAGGGGATCAGCATTCAAACCGTATCACTCTATTCGAAAATATTAAAGATCCAACTATAAGAAATAACATTATAAGTTTTTTAGGTTCCGTTCCGCCGAAAAAGACACTTTTTGTTGAATTACCGATGTCCGAACAGCCCAACTCGCAAAATAAACTTATGACAACTTCCGGTTATCTGCTGGGAGAATTCAATACGGACGGGAACCGCTTTAACGCGGAATTCGGCGTCCGCATGGATCATTTTATGCTATTGGGAGACGGTTTTTCATTACAAAGCGATCCTGTGTTTAATCCACGGTTAAACATCGATTTAAATATTTTACGCAACAAAGGTATATTTAACTCGATCGGCATATCCGCCGGAAGCGGGTATTTTTCATCTGTAGACAGAACCGTCTTTGAAGCCGAGAAAAAATATAACCTTGATAAAATAAAACCCAACCGTAGCTGGACGTCTATTCTGGGCATCAAGTTTGAATTCCCCGAATCGTTAATTTTAAATATCGAAGGTTATTATAAAAAAGTTTTTGACAGAATGTATGTTTTAGTGGAATCAGGAGGAGATGATAACGTTAAAGTGTATCCTTATTTTAACGGCGAAGGAATAATATGGGGCATAGATGTTATGCTGCAAAAAATACAAAGCCGCTTTTGGGACGGTTGGCTTTCTTATTCATACAACTGGGCAAAATACCATGATCCAAACGGCAGATCCGGCGGAATGGGGATATCCGGCGGAAACCGAGGTGACGACTGGTATTTTACGTCATATCACAGGTTTCATACTCTTAATTTGATATTTAATTATAAACCTACGCAAAAAATAAATATTTACACGCGTTTTGGAATAGCGTCTGGAACACTCATGCCGAAAAGAGAAGGAGACAAACCTGTAAGTTATCCTGTTTTAGTTTACAAAGGAGACGACAGCTACTTTATAGAACAATTTATATGGACCTCCGTTATTGATGAAAACAACCGCACTCCCCCATCGCTGCCGCTGGATATAAAAATTTCATTCTTTGGAGGAAATAAAAACGGAAAAACAAGATACGAGTTTTATTTTGCAATAGAAAATATCCTTGGATTGTTGTATATTAATAAAGGGAATCAAAGTTTTAACAAATATACAGGTGAAATGAATGAAGGTAGTTTTTCTGCAAGCTATGATATACCTATCCCAATACCGTCATTTGGTTTTAAATTAAGTTATTAAAGGTAAAATATGAAATATATAAAGATTTTTATTTTAATTTTCTCCGCTTCTTTAATTTTTAACTGCGCTCTCATGGAAAAAGCCGGACGCGCGCTTGACGGTTCCGCAAAAAGGTTTAAAACTATTTCTGTTTATAAAAATAATTCACAGCAAGAAATAAACGTATCTGTTGCTGAAAACAAAAACAAAGAAAAATCAATAATAATTACTATCGATAAATTCCCAATGATAAAGCTGTTTGGATCATTTCCCGGCGAAAACGGCTCTTTCTTTCTTACAGAACTTGAATTCTTGGCGGGAAGCACACACGGCTGGAACGAATACACATTGGAATTAATGGGAAACGGAAATCTTAAACTTGATAATACGGCAATTTTAAAAATAGAAGAAATTGAGACTGTTCAAATTACCAAAGGACGCATTCACAGATACGATACCAGATTAACCGGAAACGAGGCGTTATCGGCATTGCGGAATAGGCGCGAGCGCATTCTAGCTCTTACACAATGGATGAAAACTCTTAACCTTGCAAAAGGACAAACAGACGATGAATTTGAAGAACTCTGGGAACCGATACTTTTCCCTGAAAGGGTTTCAAAGAAAAAAAGACCGAACGGCTGGACTCAAAAAGGAGACGAATTTAAAAGCGCGGAAAGCATAAAATGGAACACAAGCTACACGGAGCGGACTTTTTCCAAGGAATTACGGCCTATACGAAACTCAGGCACTTTACTGCGCGATTGGGAAGAAGCTTTTTATTGGATATATCTGGAATATGAATGGGAAAATATTGTAGAATTATTATCAAAAGAAAATATTTTAACAAAAAACAAGTGAGGTAGACAAATGGAAAATTCGACATTTTCGGTACTTGAGCTTTTTAAACTTGGCGGCGCTATCATGTGGCCGTTGCTTTTATTTTCTATCGCCGTTATAGCGATATCAATAGAACGCGTTGTTTTTATTTTTTATCATGACCTAAAAGTTGACGATTTGGCGCTTAAAGTTTCCGATTGTATAAAATCAAAAGATTATTCGGGAGCCTGCGACTACCTTTCAGGATTAACCGAGCGGCGAATGGGAGCGCGTATTCTTTTAACTCTTTTAAAACAGGTAACCCCCGGTCAGCCGTTTGTAGTCCACCGCGCGGAACGCGCCGTAGAAACAGAAGCGAAGAACTGCCTTAACTCGCTTGAAAATGGCTTTAATTTTCTTACCGCATTAGGCTCCCTTTCGCCGTTAACCGGCTTCCTTGGAACAGTATCGGGAATGATCGGCGCTTTTAAATCAATCGCCGAAGCTACGGAAGTAAACGCGCAGATAGTCGCAAACGGTATTTACGAAGCGCTTATCACTACGGTATTCGGTCTTATAATCGCCATTATCGCGATGGTTGCGCATTCAATTTTAAGCCACATCGTTGATAAATTCGCCGCAAGAGTTGAAGGCGTTTGCTCCGATTTAATCGCGCAGCTTGAAACCCATCATACGGGCAAATAAACAGTAAATGAAAATAACACGCCGTAAAAAAAACGAATTCCTCGAATCAAGCGCGGCAAGCGATCTTGCGTTCCTGCTTATCATTTACTTCCTTGTTATCGCCGGATTTAACATCAATAAAGGTTTTATAATTACTCTCCCCGCAAAAGACTCTACAAGAATGATACTAAAAGAAGAATTACTGCGCTTTGAAATGGGCTCAAACGGGGAAATATTCCACAACGAAGAAACATTAAATTTCCCGAAAGCAAGAACGATAATTCAAAACGCTCAAAAAGAAAATCCAAATATAGCGGTTATTATTACAATTGACGGTAAAGCCCCCTGGCAGAATGTCGTATCCTTTGTAGAACTCGCGCAAGATTCGCAAATTGATTCATTCTCGTTTTCCATGAAGAAGGATACTCAATGAATTTAAGAAAGGAAAGAAAACCGTTTGTTATTCCCGTTTCTTCAATGTCGGACATTGGTTTTTTATTACTTATATTTATCATGCTTGTTTCATTAATTAATTACCGCAAAGAAGTAAAAATTGACTATCCCGAGGCGCGTAGAGCTCTGCGAACAACGGAAGAAAAGAATCTTGAAGTATGGATCGATTTAGACGGCGCGATATTTCTTGACGGAGAGCCCGCCGACCGTATTGCGCTGGAGAATGCGATAACAACCCTTTACACATCGGCTCCCGATACAAGAGTGCATGTAATAGCCGATAAAAACACTCCCTATGAGAATATAAACAACGTATTGGAAATAATGCAGTTACTCCAATATCGGGTCGTTAGCTTTGTGGTAAAAACAAATGAATGAAAAAAAATTACGCCTTATAATTTTTATTGTTACCGCGTTTCTGCACCTGATTGTAATATTTTTTCTTGTCTTTGATACCGGAACATTTGTTCAGGGTCCCTCTGAAAACGCAAAAGTAATGAAACTTACCGACATTGCGCTGCTTGAGCCTGACCCGGAACTTCCCACTGTGGAAGAAATAGCGGAAGAAATGATAGAAACCGACACTACCCCTCTTCAAAATGTAGTCGCCGCGGGTTCTCTTTCTTTTGACAATTATCTTCAAATGCATCAGGTTTCCGTCCGCCCTGTATTTGACGAAAAGGCTTTTATTGCCGCTCTTGTTTATCCGCCCATCGCTCTGCGTTCGGGAATCGGAGGCAAGGTTCTTCTTGAATTATTTGTAGATCGCGCCGGCATAGTTCAAAAGGTAACAATTTTACGCGAAGACCCGGAAGGCAAAGGATTCGGTGAGGCTGCCGTTAAGGCGTTCGCCGGCAGAAAAGGCGTTCCCGCTTACGCGAACGGGGAGCCTGTTTCCTGCCGTTACCGTTATCCCGTAACTTTTACGATTAAATAAATAGTTGGAAGACTTAATATATCAACATCGCATCGCCGTAGCTGAAAAAACGGTATCCCTCGCGTATAGCCTCGGCATAACTTTCAAGAATTAACTCTCTGCCTGCAAAAGCCGACACCAACATCAGCAAAGTAGATTCGGGAGTATGAAAATTGGTAAAAAGCGCGTCCGCTGCTTTAAATTTATATCCCGGGTAAATAAAGATTGATGTTTTGTTTCCTCCGCGATTAAGTTTCCCGTCAATCCATGCGCTTTCCAGAGTTCTTACGCTTGTTGTTCCCACGGCGATAATTTTCCGCCCGTCTTTTTTCGCAGATTCTATTTTTGCGGCGGTATTGTCATCAATATTAAAATATTCGCTGTGCATTTTGTGGTCTTCAATATTTTCACTGCGAACAGGGAGAAAAGTTCCTAACCCGACATGCAATGTAATAAATACGCTCTCTATTCCGCTGGCGGCAAAAGCGTCTAAAATCTCTTTTGTAAAATGCAGTCCCGCGGTAGGAGCCGCCGTAGAACCCGTTTGATTAGCATAAATAGTCTGATAACGCTCCGAATCCGCCGGAGCGTCTTTCCTTTTGATATACGGCGGTAACGGAACATGACCGTTTTTTTCAAGCCATGCGTCATTTACAGCGGTCTCAAATTTAAGCAGTAAATATTCGTCTTCAAAGCCTTGGATAGCGGCTTTTTTTTGCTCCCCTTCAGCCATAAAAACATAAACATCTTTTTCCCTCTTGCGGCGCGCGCGCTTTGTCATAACCTTCCACAAAAGACCGTCTCCGTTAATATCGTCTAATAGCAAAAATTCAGTCTGTGCGCCCGTTTTCTCGTGAACGGCGGCAAGTCTAGCTTTGCGAACCTTTGTGTCGTTAAAAACCAACAACGGCTTTTCGCCGCGGGCGCTTAAAAATCTTTCGCCGCACAGAATATCAGGCAATTTAGAAACACTGGTGTGTTCGCGCGCGCCTAAGAGCCTATCAAGCGTCATAAGACGGCTTTGTCCGCGTTTTTCGGGAGGATATTGCGCAATTAAAGCTTCGGGAAGATCAAAATAAAAATCGCTTTTTTTCATTTAAAAAAGAGAACCTTCACTATTGACGGCGGGCGCTAATCCAAGATGACCGTATGCGAAATTTGTTACAACCCTTCCGCGCGGAGTGCGCTGTATAAGACCCGCCTGTATTAAAAACGGCTCATAGTAATCTTCCAGCGTTTCAACAGATTCCCCGATTGAAATAGCAAGCGTATCCGCGCCTACAGGTCCGCCCTTGTATCGTTCTATCATAATTTTTAAAATCTCACGATCTTGTTTTTCAAGACCAAGTTCGTCTATTTCCAAACGTGAAAGACCGTCTTTTACAACAGCCAAAGTAATGGAAGGCTCTCCCGCGTACTGCGCAAAATCTCTCATGCGTTTTAAAAGTTGGTTTACAACTCTAGGTGTCCCTCTTGAAGATTTCGCCAGCAGAGACGCCGCATCGTTATCAATTTTTATTTTCAAGAGACCGGCAGAACGACGGACAATCGCCTCCAAATCCTGCAACTCATAAAAAGAAAAACGGCAGGTAATTCCGAAGCGGCTTATAAGCGGACTTGAAACAACACCTGCTTTTGTTGTCGCTCCTACAAGCGTAAAGGGCTTAATCGCGATTCGCATCGTTCTCGCGCTTGGTCCCTGCCCTACTACCCAATCAATTCCGTAATCTTCCATCGCAATATAAAGAAGCTCTTCTATTGCCGGTTTAAGGCTGTGTATTTCGTCGATAAAAAACACATCGCCTTTTTTTAAGTTGGTTAAAAAGCCCACAAGGTCTTTGGGTTTATCAAGCGCCGGAGCCGTAGTTTGAATAAAACCTGTTCCCATTTCATTAGCCACAACCTGCGCCATAGTGGTTTTTCCAAGTCCGGCGGGACCGATTAAAAAAAGGTGATCAAGACTGTCCCCGCGTTCTCTTGCGGCGGAAATAAAGACTGACAAATTTTCCTTCATTCCCTTTTGTCCCAAAAATTCTTTAAGATTGCGGGGACGAAGAGCCAAGTCGGATGCGTCTTCGGTAATCGATTCCGGTCTTACCGGGCTTTTTTCTTTCATTATGCGCCGCTCAACTTTAATACCGCTTCTTTAAAAATCAATTTTTCTTTTTCAGCGGCAGGTAAATCGGAAGCTACGGATTTTTCCGCTTTGGCTAGCGCCTGCGCCGCCTGCCGTCTGTCATAACCCATGTCTACCAGTGCATCAACAAGTTCGCTGTAAGGGGAAGAATCATCGCCTATTTCCTGTGTTTGAACAAGTTTGCCTTTTAACGAAAGCAGCATTTTTTGCGCTGTCTTTTTACCAAGTCCGGGAACCGCTTCCAACCGAGCAAGGTCTCCGTTTTCAAGAGCGTGTTCAAGATCGTCCTGACTTATACCGCTCATTATTTTTAACGCGCCCTTAGGACCGATACCCTCAACTTTAATAAGTTCTAAAAATGTATTGCGCCGTTTTTCATTGTAAAAACCGAAAAGCTTCATTTGGTCTTCGCGGTGGTACAGCCATGTAAGAATCCTGCACTCGCCGTTAAGGGTCAAATTTTGAATATCATTTACAGGCATGGCGATTTCCCATTCAATATCGCCCGAAAGGACAAAAACCCCCTCGTTACCCTTCTCGCTGACAACCCCGCGGATACTGTTAAACATAGGAAGATCATAGCATTTTTAAGGAAAAAAAAGAAGAATTTGCTTGACGGGGGCGCTGGAATATGGTATAGTCTGACTAGACGGACTATATTGTAAGGAAGAGGAAAACTATGAAAACGCTTGTAAAGACTAAAAAAAAGAACGAATGGCAATTACAGGAGGCAAAAGCTATGTTCAGCGAAGTAGTTAAAGACGCCGGTTTAAGACCGCAAATTATCACGGTTCGGGGAAAGGAAACGGCGGTTATTCTTTCCTACGAAGAATACAAAAAATTGGCAAGCCCAAGGCAGACGCTCTTTGAATTTATCCAAAACTCTCCCCTGCGGGATATAGAACTTAACTTGCCGCCTCGCAAGGCTGAAAAAATGAGAGAGGTGGCTCTGTGAAATATCTTTTGGATACCAATGTAATATCCGAGATGCAAAAATCAAATTGCAGCGAGAATGTAAAATCTTTTATAAACACCCTGAATTGGGAAGATATGTACATTCCGGCAATTACTCTTGGAGAATTGGGTTACGGTATAGAAAAACTCCCTCACGGAAAAAAGAAGCATGACTTGGCGATTTGGCTGTATACGCAATTACCGCAGTGGTTTGACGGGCGTATAATTACCTTTGACGCCGAGGTTATGCTGGAATGGGGAAAAATAAGAGCATTAGCGGAAAGAACATTACCTGTTGCCGATACGCTGATTGCGGCGGCGGCTATTGTTCATCATATGTTTCTTATCACAAGGAATACAAAAGATTTTGAGGAGATTGAAGGGATTAATTTGCTGAATCCGTGGGAGTTTTAATACTTTATGCATTTGGATAACAGGCATCTTTTATATGACATAGATATTAATTTCGACTTGTGTTATAATAACAACATAATGGAATATAACATCGTTTTTTTATGGGATGATGAAGCTTCTGTATGGATTGCTGAAAGCGAGGATTTACCGGGGCTTATCCTTGAATCAGATTCTTTTGATACTCTTGTTGAAAATGTTAAAAAAGCGGTTCCGGAACTTCTTGAATTAAGCGGAAAAGATCATTCTCAAGTAAGACTCCATTTTAAGGCTGAACGGTTAGCGGTTGTGGCATAATGGCCGAATATGAAAAGCGAGTAAGAAAAAAACTAACTGAAAACGGTTGTTATTTTCTAAGGCATGGCAAGGGAGATCATGATATTTGGTTCAGCCCTATTACCAAACTGCCTATTACCGTAGACGGTAAAATAGTTTCTCGTCATGTAGCAAACGGTATAATGCAACGAGCGGGAATTGATTGGCATTTTTAATGTGCTGCAAATGTATTGCTATGTAAAAGCATGAGGAGATAAAAATGGAAAATGACATGGAATGGAAAGGAAAATACAAAAGTGAGATTTTAATGGTATGCCACATGGACGCACAAGCATTGTATGAAGTAGGGGCAATCAGCGATAAAGAAATGCGAGAAGCTGATAGAGCTTGCCTTGTTAAAGAACCAAAAGCATCTTATAAGACTAAAAAATCTCCAAAAACGGGATTTGCCGCCGCAAATCACTAATTCTACCTACTTATAACTTCTTTTCAAGTGAAGGCAAGATGTATGCCTAAGGATTTTGTTCTGTGGGCAGACAAAACTGCGTGCTGTAAAAACTCTGGGGAACGCCGGACGCTACCTGCCGCTACCAATGCCAAAACAAAACCTAAGGTAAGCATTCCATTCTGAATTGCCTTCATTATCTTTAAAGAATGTAAATAATAATGCCGGACCCCATTGTAAAAAAAATCCGCCTTTTTTCCCAACATCTATTTTCCATCCCAATTCCGGTGTAATTCCCAATGCAGAGCTAGTAAATACTATACGTTCTGTCTCCAAAGTTTTTCCAAAGGGAGATGATGTATTTGTCTCTCGATAAATAATAAAAGAATTTTTAACATTGTAATAACCTAACGCAACTCCAATAAAAAACGTTTCAACAGGATAAAAACGAAATGCGGCGTCTATTCCAAAAGCATAATCTCCTGCTCCACTATCATTAGTAATAGAATCAGTAGGAGGAGGAAGAGTATACCCAATACGAATGGGCAGAAAAATACAATAAATACTTGTCCCCAATGATAATTTTGAATTCAACATGCGTTCATAACTTACGCCTGCAGCAAATCCCCCTACATTGAAGGAAAGCCAGTTTTTTATTTCTTCAGACGACTCGTCTTCGACGTCATATTTTTTATATTTTATTTCTTGATATACCTGTATTGTTTCCGATTGAACATTCCGCACAACACGGAAACCTATCCTTTCATTCTTGTCATCCGGTTCTCTAACTTCTCTTTTTGCCGAACGCAGATCCTTACCGACACTAATCCAACTCCCACCGCGTATTACCCGCTTAGAGCCGGTAATCTCTCCAATAGGATCAATCTGAGAATCACTGTAGTAACTACCGTACCAGTCCCAGCACCATTCCCACACGTTTCCATGCATATCATAAAGACCATACGCGTTAGGCGCGAATACTCCCACGGGCGTTATACCTTTTCTGTATTCACCTTTTACGTTGTTATTATACGGAAAGCCGCCGTTATAATTGGCATAGTTTGTTGTTATGTTGTTTCCGGTACTGAACGGCGTTGTCGTCCCGGCGCGACAGGCGTATTCCCACTCCGCTTCGGTAGGTAACCTGTATCCGTTGGCGTTTCGGTTCCATCTTACATCTTTGTTTTTTGATATTATATATACTGGGGTTAATTTTTCTTTCAGACTCCGCTTGTTGCAGTATTCAATAGCGTCATACCAGCTTACATTTTCCACCGGCAGACTGCTACCTGTTTTTCTACTCGGGTTTTTTCCCATTATTTCCTGATATTCCCTCTGTGTTACCTCATACTTCCCTATGTAAAAACTGTTCACTGTTACTTGATGCTGGAATTCATCTTTTCCGGCGTCCGGTTCATTGATGGGACTGCCCATTGTAAAAATTCCGCCTCTTATGCCAACAAAGCCGTTAGGGGCGGGGGTTGAAGGCTGGACAATCATCGGTATCGTGGTTGGCGCCGGAGTTGGCGTTATCGTTGGCATCGGCGCCGGAACTGGTTCCGCGGCATCTTGCGGTTTATTGCCAAGATACGCCGTACTAAAAAACTGGCTGTATATAGCGGGTATTTGTTCCCTGTTGCTTACGCGCGCGACATCAGCGCCGGTACGCTTGAATACTTCTTCTACCGCAAGACCGGGCGTTTTCAAATTGTTCAACAATTGGCTGGTAAAAAGCCCATTCCTGCCGTTTCCGTCCGCAGATGTGGAACCCGCGCTTGTGGCGTATACTATAATGCTGTCCGCCGGCTGGTTCGCAACTACCGTAAGTCCTCGGCTTCCGCTTCTTTTCCATGCAAATGGGTTATCGCGGCACGCGTCCAACACTACTACATTTAATTCATTCCCCGCGTTGTTAAGTTCCGCTAACGCCCATTGGATATTAATCGCCCTGTCGCGCAATGCGCTTTCGCTGGGTATATTTGCGCCAATTGGAATTAAATAATTCTCTCCGCCGGATTGCACTCCGTGACCCGCGTAAAAGAAAAAGCCGTAAGAATTTTTTGATACCGAAAGGCGGTTTCTTAACTTCATTATGGAATTTTCCATTTGATCAAGGTTTGCGTCCAAAACTTTATCTACGGTAAACCCAAGACTTTGCAAAGCGGCCGCCACATCGTTAGCGTCGTTCACCGGATTTTTAAGCTTACTGATATTGGTATAATTCCCATTACCTATAACCAGCGCGTATTTCTGCTGCGCAAAAACACCTGTTGCAAGAAAAAATATTAAGACAATAAATACCGCAAACTTTTTCATTGCTTCTGGGGGGGGGGGGGGCAATATATTGCACGCCGCCTAAGGCGTGTGGAACCTTCACCCTTCGGGTTCGGTTGAGGTTCTCGCCGTCTACGCTGCGGTCATAGCGAGGTATTTCGCATTTTTTAGATAAGTCATAAATCACGATTAAATTCCCTCTTTTACAGCCGTTTTATGTATTATATTATTTTCTTTTAGTTTTTGTCAAGTTAAAAAATATTCTTATTAATCGCGCAAATCCCCGCCGCAAGCGCGTCCGCGGCATGGTCAGGTTTCGGGACTTTTTCCAGTCCCAAAATGAGCCTTACCATTTCCTGCACCTGTTTCTTATCAGCGTTGCTTACTCCCGTTACTCCCTGCTTTATCGCATTAGGCGTAAACTCATGCAGAAAAATACCTTTCTCCGCTATTGCCGCTGAGATTACTCCCCTTGCTTCGGCAACAGGAATTGCGCTTGAGACATTTTTACCAAAGTACAGGGTTTCTATAGCGGCTTCCTGCGGTTTGTATTTTTTTATTAAATCGCGTATGTATTGTAAAATAAAAAAAAGGCGTTCAGCCCTTGGGGTGTCCGCCTTTGTTACAATAACGCCGTGATCAACGTATTTTATTTTTCTGTCAACGGAGTCAAGGATACCCCAGCCTGTGCTTGCAAGACCGGGGTCAATTCCTATGATTCTGCGAGATTCAATTTCTGTTTGTTTTTGTTTAACCAGCGTCAAACCCTTCCGGGATAGCTATGTTAGAGTAGACATTCTGCACGTCGTCGTTTTCTTCAAGTTTGTCAACCAATTTTAACGCTTTGGCGGTTCCGTCATTGTCCAGCGAAACTTCCGCTTCGGCGACCATGCTTACTTCCGCGCTCATGGTTTCAAATGATTTGGCTTGAAGAGCGTTTAACACTTGTTCAAAATCTTCAGGCGCGGTTGTTACTTCGATTATGCCTTCAGAGAGCGAAACGTCTTCGGCGCCGCCGTCTATCGCGGCTTCCATTACCTGATCTTCGGTATATTTATCGCCGTCCAGAGTAATAACGCCCTGACGTTTGAAAAGCCTTGAAACAGAGCCGGAAGTGGCAAGCTGTCCGCCCGCTCTCGTAAGAATATTACGAATATCCGCTGCGGCGCGGTTTTTGTTGTCCGTTAAAACTTCGATAAAAATCGCAACTCCGCCCGGGGCATAAGCTTCGTAAACAAGTTCTTCATAGTTTACACCCTCAAGCTCTCCTGTTCCTTTTTTAATCGCCCTGTCAATATTGTCCTTGGGCATATTCGCGGCTCTGGCTTTTAAAATCGCCGTTCTAAGACGCGGGTTGCCGTCCAGACTGCCGCCTCCCATTCTGGCGGCAATAGAGATTTCTTTTATTAATTTGGTAAACATCTGACCGCGTTTTGCGTCCGCGGCTCCCTTTGCATGTTTAATCGTCGCCCATTTACTGTGGCCCGACATGGTAACTCCTTATTTTATAATTTAAGAATAAACTTAATCCTTTTGACTAGGATCTGCCTCTTGAAGCCGCTCTGCCGAAAGTATCAACTACAAGCTTACCATACCAATCCATGGCAAACGGTTCTTTTGCCCTTACCTGGGGTTTTAATTGATATTCAAGTTTGTCCTTGCATTCTTCGCAAACGCTAAAGTTAGCATAATAAAAAAATGTTTTGTCGGTTATCGGATTATCCATTTTTTTCTTACAAACATCACAATAAACACTTATCATAAAAAGCCTCCTGATTTATTATCTTGTTATATTATACAAAAACTTTTAAAATGTGTCGAGTACCTATGGATAAAAATGATAAAAATTTTATAAAAATTGAGGAATCGGTTTTCAGCCCGAAAAACCCGCTTATTATCGCGGAACTGGGGACTTCCCATAATGGCAGTATTGACAAGGCAAAAAAATTGATTAATGCCGCATCCGAAGCCGGCGCGGGCTGTATAAAAGTCCAAATGGTCTTTGCCGATGAGATTCTTTCCCCAAATACAGGAGAAGTTCCCCTTCCCGGCGGTAAAATCAGGCTGTATGACAGGTTCAAAGCCCTTGAATTGGGGTTGGAATTCTACGAAGAAGTCAAAAAATATACCGAATCCAAGGGGATTTTGTTCCTTTGTACCCCTTTTGGACTGAAAAGCGCTGAAATTTTAAGAAAACTACAGCCAAAAATGGTAAAAATAGCCTCGCCTGAGTTGAATTTTACGGGATTACTCGAAAAAATTGCCGATTGGGGGCTTCCCGTACTGCTTTCTTCGGGAGTTTCCCGCCTTTTCGACATAGAAACCGCCGTAGAAACCTTAAAAAACAAAAAAGATTGTTCGCTATGCCTCTTACATTGCGTTACTTCCTACCCCGCCCCTGAAACCGACTACAATTTGAATGTTCTCCCCAACCTTGCGGCAATTTTCGGCGTTCCCGTGGGGGTGAGCGACCACAGCGCCGACCCGGAACTGGTTCCCGCCCTTGCGGCGGCAATGGGAGCGGCCGTCATAGAAAAGCACTTCTGCCTCTCCAAAACCGACCCGGGTCTTGACGATCCAATCGCCCTTCCGCCCGAAGAATTTTCCAAAATGACGCGCGCAATTCGCCGCGCCGCAGAAGCAACAGGCGATGAAACAATCGCTTACTACAGCCGCGAACGGGGGGAAAACCTTGTGCGGCAAATTTTGGGCAGCGGCGTTAAAGAGCTTGCCCCTTCCGAGAAAGCCAATTACCGCCTTACAAACCGTTCCATTCACGCGCTTAGGGATATTCAAAAGGGCGAAATAATAAAAAAGGGCGATTACGCCTGTTTAAGGACAGAAAAAATTCTGCGCCCGGGGCTTGAACCGCGCTGGGAAAAAAGTATTGAAGGGCGAACCGCGAAAAATTTTATCCCTTCAGGCGAAGGGATAAGGTTTGAGGATATTTGATCTTATAAGTCTGCTATTTCTTTAGCGCCAAATGTTTTTCCGCAAGAAGACCTGTTACATTTGTAAACACCCGGCTCAACTTCTGAAATACTTGCATAACTGCAATAGGGACAATACGAAACGCTTCCTCTTTCACATGAGGCAATAAAAATACCCGCTATAATAATTAATAATATTAAGATAAAACCCTTTTTCATTTTATTACTCCTTTAAAAAACTCTTTAAATCTTGCCGGCGCCGAATGTTTTTCCGCACTTATTATTAGTACATTTATAGTATATTTCCGTTAAGCCTGTATCTTTATCGTATATTGATACTTCTTTAATACCTGTTTGTCCGCAAAAAGGACAGTATGTGACCACATCTTTTTCACAAGAAGCAAGCACTAATCCGATAATCGCAATTAATATAAACAAAATCATCATTTTTTTCATATTCAATCTCCTTATTAAAAAAGATATTTATAAAAGTATTATATAACATTTTTGAAAAAAATCAATAAAAAAGTGCGTAATATTATAATTTATTTATATTAATTTTAACTCTAAGTTATTAATTTTCTCATATAACTCAAAAAGAACGGTTTTTCCCATACACGATATTTCATACGCGCCTTTAAAACCTTTTATGTTAACAGTGCCGTCAGCGTCTGTACGGGCTGTCTTTTCCGTGCGCCATTCGTTTTCTATTTTGGCGCGTAATGCCTTGTACGCGGGTTTTTCGCTGTTGTCGGTGCGAAGGAAACCGGCGGGCGCGTGGAGCCATGCGTCGTCCGCGCCAGACCATGTTGTAATTGCCTGCACTTGCGGGTGTGCGAAAAGGAGTTCGTACATCTCAATTAGCTCTTTTTTCTGGCGTTCTTCGCCTTCTGGGGTGGTAGGCCATTTTTCAACCTGCCAATCGTTCAGGTCAACTATGTGCGCGGGCATTATATCGCCTGAGATTAGCGTATTTTCCGTAAAATGCAGGGGCAAGCCGAAACGGGAAAAACGCTCTAGCACATTGCGTACTTTTTCCGCGCCCCAATAACCTTGGTGTTGGTGCGATTGTATGCCGATTACGTCAATTGGAATACCCGCCTGTAAACATTTATCAATAAGGATTTCATAATCTTTTGAGGTGTCAAAATCGTTTAACAGCAATACCGCGTTGGGATTCGCTCGTTTTGCCGCTTCAAATACTTCTTTAACTATGCGCACTTGTCCGTATTCTTTGCATATTCGCGTAATGGCGTTGTCGTATTTGTCAAAAACAGGCATAATTACAACTTCGTTAATTACGTCCCATATATCTATTAATCCCGCAAAAGCGGATACGTCGCGCTCAATTCGCTCTATTACTTTTTTAAATATTTCGGCGTTGGAATAATTCATAAGCCACGGGGCGCAGACAGTGTGCCAGCAAAGAGGGTGTCCCTTTGTTATTATATTCCTCTGTGCAAACCAGCGCGCTCCGGCTTTTAACCGCTTTTCGTCGGGTTTCCCCTCCTGCGGCTCATAACGTCCAAGGTAGAACGGCAATGTCGCGTAATTGTTAAGGGCAAAAAGTTTGTCAAGTTTTTCCTGTAAATACGCCGCGCGCTTTTCATCTGTAACGGAACCGTCAGGGTTTCCGCCTGCAAGTTCCACAGCGTCAAACCCTCCGACGCCGAATAAAAACTGATGACTCCTCTGCTCTATTTTAATTTCCTGATTCGCCGCAGGCTGTCCGTTTTGCGTTACCAGCCGCAGATTAATACTTGCTTTGCGATGATTAAGATTTGTTTCCATATTTTCCTTTGCGATTTACCAGCTTTCCACTGCCGATTTAAAAGCGTTTTGAGAAGCGCTGATTATCTTTTCGTCAACACAGTAGGCAAAACGCAGCCAGCCGCTTTTGCCGAAACTGCTTCCCGGCACTCCTAAAACAAGGTGTTTTTTAAGATGTTCTACAAACGCTTTGTCGTCGGCTTCCCTGCCTGTTTTGCTGTTTGGGACTTTGCAGAAAAGATAGAACGCCCCCTGCGGAGTGGAATATTCAATACCGGCATTATTCAACACTTTCATAAAAGCGTCCCGCCTTTTCGCGTAAATTGAAACATCAACGCGCGCTTCTGTGAGGGACGCGACTATTTTTTGCATAAGGGCGGGAGCGTTTACAAAACCAAGCACCCTTGTCGCGTAGATAAGTCCGTTAAGAAGATCGTCCTTGCCGCTTGCCGCGGGGTTTACGGCGATAAAGCCGATACGCTCGCCGGGGAGAGACAGACTTTTTGAATATGAGGATACTACTATAGATTCGTTATAACATGATAAAAACGGCGGAACGTCAACATTATACGCAATTTCACGGTAGGGTTCGTCTGAAACAAGGTAGGGAAAACGTCCGGTCTTTTTGCCGTGTTC
>Ga0268262_10001440_pt1 | contig 29507 bp, 33 predicted proteins | sample TergutNc150P3_FD_190354 | JGI IMG/M metagenome (GOLD analysis project Ga0268262, IMG submission 190354) | Nasutitermes corniger P3 segment gut microbial community from laboratory colony in Florida, USA - Nc150 P3 (SPAdes) (version 2) | ecosystem: Host-associated > Arthropoda: Insects >... | reverse complement strand
AAGAGACAAGCGCGATCTACAACCTCGTCCAAGAACTGAACAGCGACAAATACAGACAGCTCGTCACAACGCTCGGACTGACGCAGTGGCTGACCAACATCGAAGAGAAAAACAACGAAGTCTCGTCTCTCATGCAGCAGCGCGACCGCGAAAACGCCGGGAAACCGCATACGTCCGTCGTGGAAGAACGCCGCGCGGTAGACGAATCCTACAGACGCATCGTAGATATTATCAACGCGCACCTCTTGCTCGGGCAGCTGACGGGCGCGGACGAGTTTGTGAATACCGTGAACGAGACTATACATCGGTACGCGTCTATGCGCCACAGGCACAGGCACGGGACGCGCGACGGGGAATCGGCGGAAGACGGGGCGGGGGAGTAGCTGACATTGGATTTTATGATAATCAGTTTAACTATAATTCTAACTTTCTTAAAGGAGCAGGGCGTATGAAAAACTTTGTACGGATAGTGATGTTGTCGGCGGTATTGTTGACGGTTGGATCTGGATGCAAATCGTCAGGCGTGAGTGAGAATAATACCCCAATAGACACAATAGACAACCCTACCAAAAGATGTCCAGGTGAACCCATGTGTAGTAAAGATGGTATAAATGTGGGTGCTTGTGCTGCCTTCTGTTCGGGTTCTGGGATTCCTCTTGATTGTTGTTTTTAGTGCCCATACTTTCTAGTGCGTTCCCGCCAGAGCGCTCCCCTGATTTGCGTCTCCCGCTTTCCCGCGTACCCATTGTCAGGTCGGTGGGTACGCTGTCCCCTGTTCCCCGCGCCGTCGCCCGCCCGTCCCCCCGCGTCCCCCGTCGATCTCGTCGGTGTGTGTCGTCGTGTCCGCATTCCCCCTTTCCCCGCGTCGTCGGGTCGGGGGTCGGGTCGGGGGGTCGTCCCGAACAATAATTTGACATTGGTGATCCCCGAATATTATCTTTATATTATATATGTTGGTTATCGGACGTTTGATCCAGTTTAATCATCAAAGCAGAAGGGCTATTTATTATGCGGATACCGTCAATATATCTTGAGACGACTATATTCAACTTCCCTTTTGCGGATGATTCTCCGCAGTATCAGGCGGACGCGTTGCGCTTGTTCGCGGAGATAAAAGAGGGTAGATTTCGACCGTTTACATCTGAATACGTTCTTCGTGAACTTGAAAACACTACCGACACCGGTAAACTTGTTAAGATGAAAGCCATGATTTCCGATTACAATATCACCGTGTTACCGCCCAGCGCGGAGGTCAAACGGCTTGCTGATGTGTACACATCGTCAGGTGTTATACCAATAAAGTATAGTCTTGACGCGCTTCATATCGCGATTGCGACGGTTACCGGTCTTGATTATATTGTGAGCCTGAATTTTAAGCATATCGTGAAACACAAAACGATAATCGAAACAGAGTTGATAAATGCCCGTGAGGGGTTCAAGCGTATCTTTATCCACACTCCGGCGGAGGTAATAGAGAATGAGGAAAAACCTTAGCAAGTACATGAACGACCCTGATATTATTAGCGAACCTGAGGCACTCAGGGAGATTCACGCGATTCGCTTGATGATGTACGATGAGATTAAAGACCTGACGCCGGAGGAACATACCGCGTATTTCCGCAACGGCGCGGAACGGCTCGCAATGGGCTATGCTGCCGTAGATTAAGACGGAAGAATCCAAAATCCATGATTCAACCGTCCCCCCGCGTCCCTGCCGGTCTCAGCGTTGGATGTCGGCGGGTACGCTGTCCCCTGTTCCCCGCGTTGGTGGGTCGGGGGTCGTCCCGTCTCCTTGTCTATACTAATACCCTAAGTAATGGTCTACTTCAAAAAGCGGGTCTAAAACTAACATTACGGCTAAATCCGCAAGTGTATTAGCCCCGACACAATGTATAATCTGTTCGATAGAGAGATCATTTTGATACATTCTCCGGACTATACGCCGTGTTTCCCCTAACATTACTATTAGTCTTTCTTTCTTACGCAAATAGGTCTTCATATCCCCTGCTCGAAACGCGTCATTTATCTCCTTCTGCGCGTCGGCTAACCTCCATTCATCAGTCAACGTAGTTTGTTTCGGAGAGGTACTCGTCGCCGTTTCTTTTACTGTCTTCACCGCCATATCGTTTCCCCTTGTTTTAGATTTTGTTTAGATACCGAACCATATATTCATGACTGCCCCAAAATATCTTTGACTTCCTGTTCCGAGAGTTTCAAGCCTTTCGCAATGGCTTCAACGCGGATCGCTTCCTCATTATCGAAGAGGAGCGTAAAGACGGAGTTTTTGAACTCGCGGTTCGCCTTAGACCCTGCGTTTAGATCGTCAGCTATTTGATACAGCCCTTTTCTTGGTGAATCGGATCGCGACTGAATATTAATATATATTACGGGCGGTGCGGCGGCAAGTTTTTTCGCCTGACGCGCCCGACCGCCCGTCCGCGCGTCTTGGCCGCCGTCTCTGCGGCGGCGCGGGTGAAAACGGTTATTGGGTTGCGAAGCCGCCGAAATGAAATTTAGGCTCTCCTGACCCCGTACCATTATATATATTGTATAAGTACCTGCGGCGTCCGCGGTATCCGTACGTCGGGTCGGACGCCCGTCACCATCGTTCCAGAAAGGCATTGTTCAGTACATTATGAAGACGAAGACTAACGTCAGCACGCCCTCCCAAAGGCCGCCGCTTATCGTAGCCGCCGCCAAAGCCGCCTGTGCCGCTGTCGCCGCCGCCGCGCTCTTTTTGGCGGTTTCTTGCTCCGGCACATCCTCTAAGAGTCTTATAAAGAAGGGGCTGTACAACTGCTCCGAGCGTCTCCAGACCGCGATTAACCGTATGGAGAGGAAGAATTATACCGACGCCATCCGCATACTCGACGACGTGAAGTTTCAGTGCGGCGGCTCTCCGCTCATGGACAGCGTCTACTACAATACGGCTGTCTCGCACTTCCGCCTGAAGCAGTACGATGAGGCCCGCGCGGAGTTCGAGGCTCTCTACGCCGAGTTCCCGCGCTCATCGTTCGTGGAGGAGGCGCACTTCAGGATCGCCCACATGCGTTATATGCGGTCGCTGCCCTTTTTCCGCGACCAGTCGGATACCAAAGAGGCTATGCGCCTCTTAAATGACTATGTTGATCTATACCCAAGAGGGGTTTATGTCGATAGCGCCAAAACCTTGTATACGCAGTCGCTCGACAAGCTGGCGGAGAAGGAGTTCAACAACGCGCTCTTCTACCGCAGGCAGAGGGAGCACAACGCCGCGCTGATCTACTACAGGGCGGTGCTCTCCGAGTATCCTGATTCCAAGTTCGCGCCGGAGTCCGTCGTGGGGATGGCCGAGATGCTGGTGGCGTTGCAGCGCACGCGGGAGGCGGCCGAGGCGGTGGGGGAGCTGGACGCCTCGGCGTTTGACGAGAAACTCAGGGCGCGTATCGAGGCCGTCAGGCAGAAGATCGGGGCCGAGGTTAAAAAAGATAACGGTTAGCGGTTGACATCTGAACGGAGTTTATTTGTATGTCTTGCGACGATACGCGTATCGGTATACTCGGCGGGGTCTTTGACCCCGTGCACTGCGGTCATCTTGCCGTCGCGCTTTTGGCCAAGGAGCATTTCGGTCTGAGCGAGGTGGTATTTGTGCCCAGCGGCGCGCCGCCGCATAAGCCCGACGTGGCTGTTTCTCCCGACGACCGTTTGAATATGCTCATGCTGGCGCTTACCGGTTTGGATTGGTGCGGCATCTGGGACGGCGAGTTGCGCCGCAGCGGGTACTCCTATACCGTTGATACGTTAAGAGAGTTGAGCGAATTGCACGGCGGCGCGAAGTTTTATTTTATCATAGGCACGGATAACCTGCCGGAGATAGCCAAATGGCGATCGTACGAGGAGATCATATCGCAGGTGACGCTGTGCGTGGCTTTACGCCCCGGTTACGAGTTCGTCCGTCCCGAGGCTCTCGCGGCGGCGGATATACAGGAGTTTCCGGGGCCTATGTGGGGTTCGAGTTCCACGATGCTGCGCGAGTATTTGAGCAAGGGGCACTCTTGCAAATTCATGATACCGGACGCCGTTCTCGGATACATACGGAACAGGGGGCTGTATGGATATGCGCACAGACTCTGACGGTCAGGGGCGGCAGGGCGGTACCGGAGTCCCTAAGCCGTTCATCGGCATTCACTTCAAGTGCTGCGGCATCTATTGCCGCATATACAAAAATAAGAATCAGGACGCCTACGAGGGCGCGTGCCCGAAGTGCAGGAGGCGGGTTAAGCTGCCCATAGGTTCCGGCGGGACGAGCAATCGGTTTTTTGAGGCGTCGTAGCGGGAGGATATCAAATATATGGCCGTCGATGAAAAGATCAGAAAGCCCGCTGTGGCGGGGCGGTTCTATCCGGCTTCGCCCGAAGAGTTGCGGGGCGACGTCGAGAAGTACCTCGCCGCCGCCGCGCCTTTGACCGCGTCGGCGGCAACAGCCGTAAATATAATGGTCGCGCCCCACGCCGGTTACGTCTTCTCCGCCCCGGTGGCCGCCGGCGTTTACGCGCGCGCCTCACGCGCCGCTCGGACGGTGATCCTCATAGGCCCCTCGCACCACAAGCGTTTCGACGGCGTGCACGTCACCGACGCCCGTTACTACGAGACGCCGCTCGGCAAGGTCGAAGTCAATCAGGAGATCAACGCTAAGCTGGGCAAGCACCCGCTCTGCCTGCGGGCGGCGGGCGCGGAGGAGAGCGAGCATTGCTTGGAGGTGCAGATACCGTTCCTGCAAGTGATATTGGGCGCGGGCAAGTTCACGATCGTCCCGCTGATCACCGGCAATGCGGGCGCGAAGGCGGTCGCCGAGATGCTGCTGCCGTTTATCGACGACGCGACGATGGTCGTGGCCTCGAGCGACCTCTCCCACTACCAGCCGCAGAGCGAGGCGCGCGACATCGACGACGCGACGATCTCCACGGTCATTTCCGGCAACTCCGACGGCTTTATGGAGGCCTGCGGCGAGACGGCGATTCGGGTCGTCATGGAGATAGCCGCCAAACGCGGACTTGCCGCCGAGCTTATAGACGCGAGAACATCCTACGAGACCGCGCCCGAGTACGGCGACCCGCACAGGGTGGTGGGGTACGCGGCGATAGCGTTTGTCAAGAGCGGCGCGGCGGACGGCGGGGCTGAGAATTTCAATCAACAAGAGAAGGATTATATGCTGAAGCTGGCGCGGGAGACGCTTACTTCCGCGGTGCGCGACGGGACGCGGCCGCCGCCGGCCAAACCGAAGCCGGAGTTGCCGAGGCTGGCGCGGAATTACGGATGTTTCGTGACGCTCAATTCGCGCGGCCAGCTGCGGGGCTGCATCGGTAACATCGAGCCGATCAAGCCGCTCTACAAGGGCATAGCCGACAACGCGGTAAACGCCGCTTTCCACGACCCGCGCTTCCCGAAGGTCAAGGCGGCTGAACTAGGGGATATAAAGATCGAGGTGTCGGTGCTGACCAAGCCCGCTCCGCTAGGCGCGAAGTCGGCGGACGAGATACTGAAAAAACTAGCGCCGTTTGAGCACGGGGTGATACTGAAGATGGGATCGCGTCAATCGACCTTTCTGCCGCAGGTGTGGGAGCAGCTGCCGGACAAAGTAGAGTTCTTGGAGCATCTGTCCATGAAAGCCGGCGCTGGCCGGGACGATTGGAAACGGGCGGACGTGTGGGTTTATCGCGCGGTTCATTTCGCGGAGGGCGGGGAGTGAATATCACACGGCTACCGCTCGTGGCATAGCCTTTACATCAATCAGCACTTCGCCCGTTTTTTCGTCGGTGATTCGAGTCACTTCGTCTAAAAAGACAGTATCGGCTCTTGTCTCGCCGAGCGATACATAATATCCCAACCTATCGGGATCAGTTTCTAGTTCATCAACCGCGTAAGGTGTACCTGTGATTGTGCCCCTAGCTATAGTTTCCACCTTAAGCTCCCGTCCATCATACATTGCCGCGTCAAGTATATCTACGACTTCCATAATGACCTCCTTTGATAATCACTAATAGGTACAATATGCACCCCTATTGATGAATATACTATTCTTATCCTTTTTGTGTCAACATATTTATTTAAAGTTTTAACCCACGTTTTTCCTACAATCCTATCAGTATCTATTATTTCTTGTGGGTATGGCGACGAACCAACCATTAATATAATACCCTTGCCAGCATACTTTTCAACCAATTCCTCCGCATCCGCTGTCAAAATAGAAGGCTCGCTGCCCGGATTTTTCGCCTGCATAGCCTTTCTATGTTGTTCGAACTCTTTTGTCCCTAAAATATGCTTCCGTTGCCGCCCTGCTACGATCCGTTTTGAATATTCATCCGAAAGAGCCATAGCTTCCGCACCTCCCCCTGCTATTGTTAATATACCGCTTTCCGCGCCTAAAGTCAAATATTTTTTATCGCCCCAGCCCGCGCCGCCTACGCCTGAAGCCTGTCCTAGCCCTTCTTAGCCCCCCAGAGGAATCGACCCCCCGCCCAAAAAAATAAATAAAAAAAAACTTGCACATTACCCCGCCATAGAAGTATAATATATATTGCTGAGGTAGCCCGCTCCGCCCAGACCGGTCCGGTCGGTGATGGCGGACAGGCCCGAAAGGCTAAAGAGACGGACTCGGGACGCCGATATAACCTATTGGCGCTAGGCTTTCGATAGGGACGGCGGTCGTAAGCGGACGGGCCGGATCGGGCCGGAACCGCCGAGACCGGGGTCAAAACGGGTAACGATCAGTTAAACCGAATTACTAGGAATACAAGGAGCTTTTTATGTGCAAGATTGATGCGATAGACATGGACACCACAATATATAGTGTACCCCCCCCCCCCCATACCACTATATATGGTATAGGTATATTAATGCTAGTAGTATAATATCATTTCTAGGCTTTCTATCTTCAACCGTTAAAACAGCTGGCCTAAACAAACCTAAGCCGCAAGGGGCTTGCTTACCCTCTTTTCTACGTAAAACACGCCGCGGAACCGGCTTCGCCGCCGCGACGGGGGACGCCGCAATCGCGGTAAATCCCCCGAAATCCAGCCTGAATCGCATAAGCCGAATATCCGATGCCAACGCCAAAACTACGTCCGGGGCCTCGGCGGCTCACCCAACCGCTTACGGTAACGCGAGCGGCGCCGCCTCCTTTGGGGGTCCCGGATTCTATTCTATATTAATAGCCTTTTTGACTTCTAACGGACTTTTTTTTAAACGAAGGCGGCCCGTGAATCTTACCGGAACAAATCGTACGGGGGATTCGAGGGCCGCTTAAACTTTTTTTATAATCCTTTTTTTGCGGTATCCCTTTGAAAGGAGGGCGTTTATGAGTATCAGTATCAGGAAAGCAGTAGTGAAGTTGTCGGCGGCGGCCGCGGTGGTCGCCGGTGGGGCGGTGGGGACTGGTTGGGCGACGTCGCCTGTTACCGGTGCGTTTGTAACTGAATCGGCTGATGCTTCGATGAAGACCTCGGTCACTATAGAGAATAAGGCGGTAATAGAGGTTATACCGAATAACCCGACAGACGATGCGCTTGACTACAGCGTGACTGATTTTTCAAAAATCAACGTTAATACTTTTGGAAATCTGGGAAGGATTCGCGTGAAGACGAACTCAACGGCTTGGGACGTTGTCATGACGTCTGATAACGGCGGACGATTGAAAAATTCAAAGTATGAGACGGGAGAGAATGTGTGTCAAACCAATGTGTTTGGCGAACCATACAATTGCACTTGGGTTAGTGCCGGCGGGGCTGAATACCTAACGTTCGCTTCGCTTACTAACGCTGTTGCACCTGACTACGCGACCACATCGGGAGTTATATTAGGCGGTGCCGATGATGGTAGTGGAGGCGCGGTTAAAACACCGGACACGGTACTCCTTCGGCTCGCAATCGGCGTGGCGAAATCTGGAAAAGCGAACGGGGGCGGCGCTAGCGCGACAATATACCCGATGTTGGATATGACCGGAGCCGGTACGGTTGAGTCACCAATTGTATTAGTTAATGCCGATATTTTGAAAACAAAAAAAGTAGTGTCGGGGGGGTACGTTTACGGAACCACCGTTCATGAGGATTTGAGTTTTGCGGAGAAGATTGGTGGCGGGTACGCTACCACCGGCACCCCGCCGTCCGGGAAGTTTTCGTTGGGAATTGATGGAAAGAGCCCAACAGGAAGAACATGGGCAGTCATAGGGGCCACCGGTGGTTTCCCTGCCCCCCAAGGTAACGACGTAGCTGATGAGGAATACTTTTACGTAAACGTCGGTATTGATCCAACCGTGAAAGCCACTAAACTAGGTTTTGGAGGAAATAAAGAAGGACCGTATGAGGAGACGTTCTATTTTGAGTTGCATGCAAAGTTTTAAATGTCGTAACGGGGCGGTTAATAGCCGCTCTGCGTCGTAGCGGGTAATGGGGCGATCTTTTGGGGTCGCTCCGTTTTTTTATTGGTTATTTCCGTAGTGTAAAAAATACCCAAAAGTAGCGAGGAAAAAACAATGAATTCGATGCGTGAAGAAGCCGGACGATTAGACCACCTCATCACCCAAAGTATCAAGCCATATTGACAGAATCTGCTTTGGGTCCAAAATTTAAAGATTGTGAATTATTTCAATCTATGTTAAAAAAGAACGGATTGAATATTACTTGTGAAAGGTCGAAAAATCCTTTGGCGTGAAAAAGTATGTAACCAATTAAAGGAGGGTATTTATGAGATTGCGTAGTTTGTCACTGCCGTTATCGTTTGTATGTCTTTTGTTATCCGCCACCTCAGTCCACGCGGCCTTCACCATCGAACCCGCCATAATAACATTCTTAGCGGACAGAGGTGAGAAGGCGGCGTTCGTCGAGATCGTTCACGTGAGCGGCGGCCCTGCCGCGATACAGCTCAGTGTGCTTGAGCGGTTGTTGGACATTGACGGAGGGTTTGTCAAGGGGGAATTGCCTGCCAGTTCCGACTTCTTGGTGCATCCGGCGCAGGTCATCCTATATCCAAAGGAGCGTGCTACCGTCCAGATCCAGTATAGGGGTAAGGGTAGGATAACTGCGGACAAGGCGTATACGCTTTACTCGCGAGAAGTGCCTATAGACGTGGGGCGCGACGATGCCGGTGTCAGCATGGCGGTGAAGATGCTTACGAGTTATTACACCGTCATTTCGTTGGAAACCGGAAAGCCGGGAAAGCTTGTTTTTGTATCGTCCAAGGCGATAGGTGGCGGGAAGATAGAGGTATTGGCGGAGAATAGGGGAGCGGGTCGTGTTAAGATGGAATCTATCAATCTTATCATTGGCGGCAAACGGATTGCGGAGATGACCGGCATAGGCAGTTCAATAATGCCCGGCCAGACTCGCCGTTTTACTTTCGAGTGGCCGAGGGCGGTAACTGAGAAGGAGGTGAAGTTTGTTTACTGATGGATATAAATTATCCGGCGTTTCGTTAATTCCGTCGGGCTTCCTTTTGATTTTCGCTGCAGTGTTGATCTTCGTCAATACGGCATACCCGCAGGTCGTCCCGTACATAACGGACATTGTCGGCGAGGAAGATATGGAGAAGTCCGATATGGATGAAAGGTCTGGGGAGGGGCGTTTGCGTCTGATAGGCGCTTTCAAGCTCTTCAATCCAGACACCGTCCCCTTTTACCTATGGGCGATTTTCGAGAACGGCGGCAAGTTCAAGCACTCCCGCTACGGCGATCTCCCGGCGGTGCGTCTGGTTGATTTAGAGCTCCGTTACAGGAACGCCCGTCAGCAGCCGATGGTAAAGAAGTTCCCCAACGCCGATTCCGAGCCGCGAGTGAAGAAGCGTTTCGGCGGTTCGTGGTTGGGAGGCGGTCGTTCCGGGAAGAGGGGATCGCGCGGGCGCGGCGGCGCGGAGGATGAGGTTGATATTGAGGTCGAGGCTGTGACATCCGATCGCGCCTATCGCGGCGGTCGCGGCCGGGGTCGCGGGGTATACGAGATAGTCTTTTGGAAGGAGGACGCTCAGGTATACTACGAGATGGAGTTATGGGGTGTACTGTACGCGCCTGATGTGAGGGAGGCTGTCGTAGCGGGTCGTTACGTGGAGAACATCAGTTTCGAGTTAGAGGTCGCCCGCTGAGGTGCGGGGTTGGCGGGCCCAAAAATGGATTTTTAATCAATTTCACCGCGATACAACTGTTCTATCGGAAAGATTAAATCCCAATTCTCGCCCCAAACGATGTTACCGTCCTCAATTTTAAACTTTTTGAATTCGTACTCATTCAAATAAGAACGGATTTTTGGATGTGTTGTCTTTTTCAGAAAGTTGCCGAAATTCACATTCTTTACAACCCCGTCGCTGAACAACAACGAAACAGAATAAGCTCCTGCGTATTCGGCTTGAGCTATTTGGGGCAAGGCGTTGGGGTTATCGCTTTTGTAGACAGTGGTTATCTTCATATATGTTTCTCCACTTTTTCGAAAAGAACATCCTTATGATAGATAAAGAAATCCACCCATTTCGCTACGATTTTATCTGAATATTTCTCAAGAAAATTTCTAAAATCCGTCAATTTTGCACCACTGAGCGGTTTCTTCCCGTTCACATCCTTGATTTTGATCTCTGTTACCTCGCCATTGGTTATATAAAATTCCGCTTTGCTTTCAAATTCTCCGTATTTACCGTGACAGTGAATGGGTTCGTGCTCATTAGAGTAAAAAAACAGCACAATTCCTAAGTACTCAAATATTTTTGGCATATAATCCGTGTCCGTTAGCGGCGGTCTAATTGTTTGGTGACTCCAATCCACGTCTATAATATATATTATGGACAGCCTCGGGTGCAAAAAAATCATTTTTTATCGCGGCGGTCGCGGAGTCTACGAGATAGTCTTTTGGAATGAGGACGCTAAGGTATACTACGAGATGGAGTTATGGGGTGTATTGTACGCGCCTGATGTGAGGGAGGCTGTCGTAGCGGGTCGTTACGTGGAGAACATCAGTTTCGAGTTGGAGGTCGCCCGCTGATGTGCGGTTAAGTTCATCCTTTCCTCACCTCACACCTTTTTTTATAGAAACCTATGCCGTATTTGATAATGTTTTTATAGCCCTCTTTGTCCCATGCGGCGGCGTAATTCTTTTCCTCAATTTGTTTAAGGGCGTTTTCGCACGCTATTGGCAGTTTGTCAAATTCCTTGGCTACCTTAAACTCGAATATGACCGCCCGGCTCTCTTTTCCGTTTACGCGGTACAAGACCATATCGCTGCGTCCGTCTCCGCTCTCTCTGTTGGATGTCGTCATGTAGCCGTTTAACCGTGCCAGAACGCCCAATACGCCGGCCATAAATCCGTGGTAAGAGTTCTCGGCGTTATCCATGTAACTTATGCTTTCAGAGAGGAGCGTAGATAGCTCGCTTTGGAACGCTTCGGCGTCTCCGTTCAAAATGGCGTTGAGGATTTCATTAGGATTCTTTCCCTCTATTCGTTTTTTGAACCATTCTTGTATTTTGGTTTTGTAGACGTATCTCAATTCTATATTGGGTATAGACAAGTCCAGCGTTAATTCTCCGTCTGCGTTCTGGCGTCCGTCTCCCGTTTTTTTCAAATAACCGGTAAAGAACAAAAAATTCCAGAGGCTTTCGTCGTCGTCTATTTCTTTGTATGTGATGTCCTCACGAACAACCGTTGAGATTGTTCCGCCGGCCATCAGGGTTTCGATGTCGGTTTTCATTTTGGCGCTTGCCCGGTTTATCAGGTCATGAACAATGCTATTACCGCTGGTGTTAGCCCAGTATGGTTTAGGAAGTTCATTTATGTCAGATAGCCAGTTATCCGCCACAAGCACGGAACTCCACGGATTATACACCTCCGTATTCCCGAACAGATAGCCGTTATACCAATCTCTGACGATTTGCCTTTTATCTGAGAGTCCGTAGTATTCCAGCATGTTATCCATTTCTACCTGAGTAAAACCGAAGTATTCGGAGTAGTATTTATCGAGTATCGAGATTACTTTAAGATTGTTCAGTCCGGTAAAGATGCTTTCTTTGGAAATACGCAAGCATCCGGTTATCAGCGCGAAGCGCAAATGCGGGTTGTCTTTGAGCGCGCTGCTAAGGAGCGGGCGGATGAATGCGATCGTTTTGTCGTAAAAGCCGCAGACCCAGGAGTTTTCCAGCGGGACATCGTATTCGTCAATTAAGATTATGGCCTTTTTACCGTGATGGCTTTCCAAGCATTTACACAAAAATTTGAGTGATGTGGAATAATCCGTATCAGTACCGTCGCCCGACGAGAGTTTATCAAACAGTTCGCGGTCTTCTTTGTGGGATATTTTCTCGGCAACATAGCCGTGCCGCCTAAATTCGCAAACAATCTCATCTTTCAGCATTCGATACGAACTCTCAAACGTGTCGCGCTTCGCCTCTTTGAAACTCATGAATATCACAGGGTGCTTCCCCTGATGCTCCATATACCGTTCGCCGGCCTCTTCTATCTTCAACCCGCGAAACAGCGTTCTTGTGTCTTTGCCGCCTATCTGCGTTGTGTCCTCAAAGAAGCATTTGAGCATTGTCTGGTTCAGCGTCTTCCCGAACCGGCGCGGACGGGTGCAGAGGGTGACAGCGGCGTTTTTATCGATGAGGTCTTTAATAAACAGCGTTTTATCGACATAGTAAGAACCGTCTTCGATCACATTGTCGAAGAACGATTTTCCGATAGGCAGCGGTTTTTTGTTTACGTCTGTACCTGCCATAATCAGACTCCCGTATGACTTTTTAGCAATAATCTTTATATAATATATGTTATGGGCGGTGTCCGGTGTCGAAAAAAAATGCGGAAGGTTTTCATGTACGAATTGACTCAAAAAAAGTAACCCAAAGGCGGCGCGGGGTGCCCTTCCTCCTGAAAAATAAAAAAAATTTGACTTTCTGCGGGCGCAGAAATTAATTTACGTCATTACATTAAAAAGCAAAAAATACAAAAGGAGAGTGAGACTATGGCAGGAAAGCAACTGTCTTTTGACGTATCGGCCCGTGAAAAGCTGCTCAAGGGCGTGGACGCCTTGGCCGACGCGGTTCGCGTGACCCTCGGCCCGCGCGGGCGCAATGTTGTTTTGGATAGGGGGTTCGGGTCGCCGCTTGTCACCAAAGACGGCGTCAGCGTGGCCAAAGAGATAGAGCTTGACGACAAGTTCGAGAACATGGGGGCGCAGATGGTTAAGGAGGTCGCCTCCAAGACCTCCGACGCGGCCGGGGACGGGACTACTACGGCGACCGTGCTGGCGCAGGTGATCTCGCGCCTCGGTATAAAGAACGTGACTGCGGGGGCCGACGCCATGGCGGTCAAGCGCGGGATTGATAAGGCGGTCAGGGTCATCGTCGAGAGGCTGAAGAAGGATTCCAAGCCCATTTCCGGGAAGAACGAGATCGCTCAGGTCGGCGCGATAAGCGCCAACAACGACGCTGAGATCGGGGATTTGATCGCTAACGCTATGGACAAGGTCGGCAAGGACGGGGTCATAACGGTGGAGGAGGCCAAGGGGATTGACACCAATTTGGACGTGGTCGAGGGGATGCAGTTCGACCGCGGCTACACGTCGGCCTACTTCGTGACGAACGGCGACACATTGGAGTGCGTGCTCGAAGACGCCTTTATCCTTATATATGACAAGAAGATCAGCGGCATGAAGGATATGCTTCCCATCCTCGAAAAGGTTGCGCAGATGGGCCGGGCGTTGCTGATTATCGCCGAGGAGGTGGAGGGCGAGGCGCTGGCGACTTTGGTGTTGAATAAGCTGCGCGGCACGCTCAAGATCGCCGCCGTCAAGGCCCCCGGTTTCGGCGACAGGCGCAAGGCGATGCTTGAGGATATCGCTGTTTTGACAGGCGGGGCGCTGGTTTCCGAAGAGGCCGGGTACAAGCTTGAGAACGCGACTGTTGATATGCTGGGCAAGGCGAAGCGCATAGTTATCGACAAAGAGAACACCACCATAATAGAGGGCGCCGGCAAACCGGCGGACATCAAGGCGCGTGTGGGCAGCATAAAGAAGCAGGTCGACGACACGAAGTCGGACTACGACCGCGAGAAGCTGCAGGAGCGTTTGGCCAAGCTGGCCGGGGGTGTGGCGGTTATCAATATCGGCGCGGCGACGGAGTCGGAGATGAAGGAGAAGAAGGCGCGTGTCGAGGATGCTTTGCACGCGACCAGGGCGGCGGTGGAGGAGGGTATCGTCGCCGGCGGCGGCGTGGCGCTGATTCGGGCCGCCTCGGATCTCGACGGGTTGAAGTTGGACGGCGACGAACAGATAGGCGCGGACATTATCCGCCGCGCTTGCGAGGAGCCGTTGCGGATGATAGTGGCCAACGCGGGTCTTGAGGCCTCGGTGGTGGCCAATGACGTAAAGGGCGGCAAGGGCGCCTACGGTTTCAACGCTTACACCGGCAAGTACGAGGATTTGGTCAAGGCCGGCGTTATCGACCCGACGAAAGTAACCCGCACGGCGCTGGAAAATGCCGCGTCCATAGCGGGTTTGGTTTTGACCACGGAGTGCGTGATCTGCGACATTCCCGTAGAGACGTGTTCCGCCCACGGCGGCGGTATGCCTGATATGGGCGGGATGGGAGGCATGGGTGGAATGGGCGGGATGGGCGGGATGGGGATGATGTGATGCCAGGTACGACGAAGCGTAGAAAGACAGAGTCGATGAAGGCGACGCCGGAGGCCTCTAAGGTCTCTGAACCCGTCCGGCATGAACCGTCAGGATCGGGTGTCAAGGTTGTCGATACCGATCAAGACGGGTCGGCATCAGCTAATGTCGATTCTGACGGGGCGGCCGAGGTTGCGGCTTTGAGGCAAGAGGTTGAGGCCGGCAAGGACAGGTATTTGCGCTTAATGGCTGAGTTCGACAACTACAAGCGCCGTTCCGGCAAGGAGTACGAGCGCCTCATCTCCGCGGCCAACGAGAAGTTGATTTTGGAGATGGTTGAGGTTCGGGAAAATTTCGAGCGGGCGCTGAAGTCCGGCGGCGCCGGCGGGGAGTTCGCGCCTTTCTATGACGGGATGAAGCTCATCTTCGCGAAGTACGACGAGGTGCTGACCCGTAACGGCCTGACCCCGTTCGCGGCGGCGGGGGAGTCTTTCGACCCGATGATCCACGACGCGTTGATGAAGGCGCCCAACCCTCAGATACCGGCCGACTGCGTCGCGGAGGTCTTTGAGCGCGGATATCGTTTGAACGACAAAGTTATAAAGCACGCTCGAGTGGTCGTTTCCAGCGGCAATGGGGGGTGAATATGGCAAAAGCGGATTATTACGACATATTGGGCGTTCACAAAGGCGCCTCCGACGATGATATAAAGAAGGCGTACCGCAAGCTCGCCGTGAAGTACCATCCCGACAAAAATCCCGGAAACAAGAGCGCGGTGGAGAAGTTCCGCGAGGCCACTGAGGCCTACGAGATTCTGAAGGATCCGCAGAAGCGCGCCCAGTACGACAAGTTCGGCCACGCGGCGTTTGACATGCCGCAGGGCGGCGGAGGCGGGTACGGCGGCGGGTATGGCGGCGGCAGTTTCGACCTCTCCGACGCGTTGCGGGCGTTCATGAACGATTTCGGCGGGGACTCTATCTTCGGCGACCTCTTCGGCTTCGGTTCGCGCACACGGCGCGGCGGCGGTCACGGGGGGACGCGGGGCAACGATCTGCAGGTCAAGCTCGGTCTCACGCTTGAGGAGATCTCGGCCGGTGTGAAGAAGACCATAAAGGTCAGGCGTTTGGACAGGTGTTCCGAGTGCGGCGGCAGCGGTTCAAAGACCGGCAAGCGCGTCACTTGCGCGAAGTGCGGCGGCAGCGGCCGTGTGCGCCACGTTACAAACTCTTTCTTCGGCCAGATGGTTCAAGAGACGGATTGCCCCATCTGCCGCGGCGACGGTCAGACGGTCTCCGACCCGTGCGCGGCGTGCGGCGGAAGCGGTCTGCGGCAGTCCGAGTCGACCGTGTCGGTGGACATTCCGGCGGGCGTGGAAGAGGGCAACTACATCCGCGTGCCGGGAAGGGGCGACGCCGGCAGGGGAGGCGGGGAGTCCGGCGACCTCATAGTCATATTGCACGAGAAACCTCACGATATATTCACACGCCACGGCATAGACCTGAGCTGCAAACTCGATCTCACATTCTCCGAGGCGGCGCTGGGGTGTTCTAAGACCATCAACACGCTTGAGGACAAAGTCAGCTTGAAAATCCCCGGCGGCACGCAGTCGGAAAAAGTCTTCAAGCTCAAGTCGAAGGGGCTTGCGGAGTATCGCGGCAGGAGCAGGGGAGATTTATTGGTAAAGGTGCACGTCAACACGCCGGAGAAGCTTGGGAAGGAAGAGAAGGAGCTGTTTGAGAAGTTGGCGAAGTTCGGGATGTAGTGTGTGGACACAAGCAGCGATATAGCCGCGAAGGTGGCGAAGCAGGCGGTCAACGCCATGATGGGCGACATCGTCTCCATGGTGAGCGGCGTCGCGGTGCTGATAGCGGTGGCCGCCGGATTGTTTCTGCTGGCGGTGTTGTTCTCACGAAAGCGGCGGGGTTCGGGGAGGAGACCGTCAAGCCGTTCTAGGAAATCATCGCGTGGCAAGAGGAAGCGCAGATAGCGCGGAATCCCTAAATCTCAATCGTAGCCGCCAAAACCTGCTCAATCGTAGTCTCCCCGGTCATCGCTAGTTCCGCGCCGGCTTGCCGCAGCGTCTTCATGTTTTCAGCCGCCGCCGCCTCTTGAATCTCCATAGTGGACGCGTTCTTCAGTATCAGTTTGCGGATGTTCTTCGTGATCTGCAGCATCTCGAATATCGCCGTGCGTCCGGCGAAGCCGGTGCCGTTGCAGGTGACGCAGCCGTTGCCCTTGTAGAGTTGCGTGACTTTTTCAGGGTCCAGTCCGATGCTCTGTATAAGTTCCGGGGCGGCTTTGTATTCTATTTTGCACTTCGGGCATATTTTCCGCACCAACCGCTGCGCTACGATCAGGTTCAGAGACGAGCCTAGCAGCAGGGGAGGGATGCCTATGTCGGTGAAGCGGGCTATGGTGCTTGCCGCGTCGTTTGTGTGCAGCGTAGAGAATACCAAGTGGCCTGTCAGCGCCATTTTTATAGCGATGTCCGCCGTCTCGCTGTCGCGGATCTCGCCGATCAGGACGACGTCGGGGTCTTGCCGCAGGATAGACCGCAACGCCGTTGCGAAGGTCAGGCCGGCCTTTGTGTTCACGTTGACTTGGTTTATCCCCGCCATCTGAAACTCTACCGGGTCCTCCACCGTAATTATATTTCTGGTCACGTTTTTGACGGCTTGCAGCGCGCTGTAGAGCGTCGTGGACTTTCCGCTTCCGGTCGGTCCCGTGACTATGACCAATCCGTAGGGTTTGGCGATCTGCGAGCGGAAGATCCGTTCGTCGTATTGGGTGAGGCCGAGGCTTGCGGTGTTCTTTTCGAATGATTCCTTGTCCAGTATGCGCAGCACCGCCTTCTCGCCGAAGATCGTGGGGAGTACGGAGACGCGGATGTCGACCTCTCGCTGGCCGATCTTTATAGCCATACGTCCGTCCTGAGGCAGGCGGCGTTCGGCGATGTCGAGGTCGGAGAGGATTTTTATGCGCGCCACGATTGCGTGGTGCGAGCTCTTGGGCGGCGACATCACTTTGCGCATATCCCCGTCAACGCGGTAGCGTACCAGCAGTTCGCTCTCCATAGGTTCTATGTGTATGTCGCTCGCGTGGTCGCGGATGGCGTTGGTGATCAGTATGTTGACCAGTTTTATAATGCCGAGTTCGGCGCCGGCGGCGGCCGCTTCCTGTTCGTCGCCGCTGTCCTTCTCCTTGTGTTTGACGTACTCCACGTGGTCGTCCATGTTCTCGGTGAGGCGGGAGGCGTCTTTGTGCGAGGCTATGTCGCGGTAGCACCGCTCCACGGAGGTCGCGATGTCCTCTTTTTTGCCGAGGATCGCGGTGATGCGCATATCGGTCGTGTCGCGCAGCGTGTCGAGCATATTGAGGTCGAGCACGTCGGTGGTCGCCACGACAAGTTCGTTGCCGCCGCGTTTCTCTATCGCTATGCAGTTGAAGCGCCGCGCCATGTGCTCCGGTATGAGCGCCGCGACGTTGAGGTCTATGGCGGCGTACTGGCGGGGCGCGGCCACGGTGGTCTTGAGCTGTTCGGCTAGGCACTTGAGCTTTTGGTCTTCGGTGATGATGCCGAGGTCGATCAGCGCGTCGCCTATGTGCAGGTTGGTCTGTTTCTGGTGCGTCAGGGCTTTATCCAAGTCTTCCTTGGAGATAAGGCCGCTTTTTACGAAGAGGTCGCCAAGCCGTATCGCCGACGGCGCCAAGGCCGTAACGTTCCTGCCGGCTGTCGTCGGCGCGGCGTCGTCGGATTCCTTGCCGCTGAGGAGGTCTATGCCCAGGCGGTGGATCACGGCGGCGAAGCGTTCAAGCTGTATCGGCATGAAGATGATGTGATCCGCTTTCACGCCTATGCGGTAGCTTTCGAGTATCTGCCGGTCGGCCTCGCGCGCCGCGCAGACGATCGGCGGATTGGAGCTTTTTTGCTTGACGAGCGTGACATGGTTGTTGTAGGCGTCTAGGTTGGAGATATTATCCAGAATGGCTATGACGAGGTCGCATTGGACGTTGTGCATTTTCGAGAGGTCGCCGACGGAAAGTTTCAGCGGTTTGCCCAGGTCGATCAGGTTGACCAGGCGCGTGATGTAGTCGAAGTCTTTGCGGGAGTATCCGAGCAGGGCGAGCCTGAACGTGTCGGATGTCTTGTCTTGTTGTTCCATGGTTTGGTTGCAACCTTTCTAAACATCAAAATAATTAAAACAGACAACCAAAGTCAAATAATAAGATTAAAATCCTACTTACCGCGTTTTTTCTTTTTTTCAGCGGGCGGCTTGCCTTGGCCTGTCATCGTCATATATTTCGATATTTCTTCCGGGTTGCGGATTATGCGCGGGACTACCTCTATTATTAAGTTCGTCTTTTTGACCTCGTCGTGCTTGTTCTGGAATAGGAGGCCCAGGACGGGGATGTCGCCTAGGATCGGGAACTTGCTGACGACCGTCGTCTTTTCCTCGGAGAGCAGGCCGGCCAGGATCACCGTTTGGCCGTCCTCGACGCGTACGGTCGTGTTCGTCCGGCGGACGCGTACCACGGGAATGTCGGAGTTAGCCCCCTTCCAGCCGGTGATGTTCGAGACTTCGGGGGCCAGAGTCAGGGTGATTTGGTTATTGTCGTTGATGTGCGGCGTCATTTTCAGCAGTACGCCCACGTTTTCTTTCTCGATTTGCTGGTTCACGCCGCCGGAAGCCGATAGGTTGTAGGATTGGATGGTGTAGGGGATCACCTCGCCGATGTGCAGGGAGGCCTCCCGGTTGTTCGTCGTGGTGAGTTTCGAGTCCATGAGCAGGCGGGCGTCGCCGCTTTGCACCATCAGGTCTAGGGCCAGGTTCAGGTTGATCTCGCCGCGCGTCGCGCCGTCGAAAGCCAGCCCTTTTTTGAATGGCGCCGCTGGTACGTTTATCACCGAGCCCAAGTCCCAAGGCAGTTCAGGGTTGAACTGATCCCACTTTATGCCCATCTGGTTCAGCTTGTCCACGCTCACCTCTATCAGGCGTGTTTCGAGCAGGACTAGGATATGCGGTTTGTCGAGCGCCTTGACGATGCGCTCCACCTCCATGATCACTCGGGGGCCGGCGTAGCATATCAGCCTGTTGCCGCCCTTGTCGACCTTGATGTTCTTCGACAGGTCGCCGAGCGCCTCCGCGACCTCGTCCGCCTTAGCGTACTTGAGCTCCACCACGTAGGCGGAGAGCCCTACGTCGTCCCTCAGCTTGTCCGCCTCCGCGATCAGTATGGAATTCCCTATGATCTCGTAGGATAGCCCCGCCGCCCTGACGAGCAGGTTGACGGCTTCGTCCAGCGGCGTGCTGTTCAGGATGATCGTGATCTTCTCGCGGGTCACCCCCTCGCCCACAACGAAGTTCATCCCGGAATGGTCTGCAAGCACTTTGAGGACCTCCGTGAGGTTCGCCTCGTGCGCGGCTATGGTGACGGGGGTCTTTAGGGCCGGGTTCGCGTTGCCGGAGATGACCGGGGAGCCGTCGCCCTTGGCGGCGGCCGGCGGCGCGGCGGGCGCCGGGGTCGCGGCTGGTGCGGCAGGCGGCGTGCCGAGAGCGGTCTGGGCGAGGAAAAGCGCGTATACCGCGCATATTGTTGTGAACGTCGAATTCCTCAAAAAAACCTCCTTATCTATAGTATATATATCAAAAACACATAGATTTCCAAATTTGAGCTACTTAGGCGTTCTGCTGTTTCCGCCCGTAATGTCGTAAACGTACCTGTATTTGTCGCTCTCCATATATATCTCGCTCGTTGTGATCCGCATGACCCGCCTGTCCGCCACGCGGTCGCCTACCTCCGCCGAGTACGAGCGTTCGCCGTTCATCACCACCGCCGTAAAGGCGTTTTTGCCGTTGTCGAAGATGATGGCTGTTAGGTGCACCGGGTCGGCGGTCTGCTCCGATTCACCGGCTTCCGTCGACGCTTGTACTGCGGCTCGATGCTGACCGTTTCCTATGGCCGGCCGCTCCGCGACCGCGCGGGTTGCGCCCGTCATCGGGTCCTTGTGCCCGGCGTAACCGAAGCCGGCGCGTTCGGCAAGCTCGCCCTCCATACGGTTCACCAAGTCGATAAATTGACGGTCGTATCCCTCGGTGACCTGAAGCGAGGAGTTGACGGTCGCGTAAAAATCAGCTTTCCGCTTCATAACAACGCATACCGACACGACGGACAGGATAGCCGCCAAGACGCAGGCCGAAACCAAAACGCGGTATTTGTCAATGAATTTAATGTTATTTGTTCCCATTGATCACCCCCGGCAGATCCGCGTTAGTTACTCCCTGCGGATCGGCATTATCCGCCTCTTGTTGATCCGCCTTGCCGATCCAATAGGTATTGACCCGCATCCTGACCGATATTCCCTTGTTCTCCGTCTTAAAATCCGTATTGCTCTGCCTTTTTTCCCGCTCTATGTCCGAGATTAAATTCACGTCGAAGGCCTCTATCGATACGATCATCGGATTGTTTTCGAATTTCGCGCACAGCTCGCCGAATCTGAAGAAATCTCCCTCTATAATCACGTCGTAGCCGTATACGGTTATCCGCCCGTCCGTTACCGGCACGGCGGGTTTGACGGAGACCAGCTTTAGCTTGAGGTCGTTTACACAAGTGGTGATGAACTCGAAGAACCGCGCCTCGCGGTTTACGGTGTCCGGTCTGCCCTGTATCTCCATATTGTTGAATATCAGGTCGCGGACGTGGTTCAGATTCTTCTGCACGATCATCGCGGTGGCGAGCTTGTTGGAGACGATTATTCTCTCTTTCTCTATACGAGCGAACTCGCTCTTGAAGCGCGGCATATAGTAACCGTTTGCCAGCAGCACACCGGCAAAAGCGACGGCCACGAACAATAATAATAGAATAGATAAGTTATTGATGCCGCTTTTATTTTTCTCATTCATTTGGAGGCCGCCCCCTTTCTCAAAGAAGCGTACTCAAAGCTTACGCGGTCGCGTTTATCTGTCGTCCGTAATAAGAGTTCGTCGCTCCTCACGGCGGATTTCAGGTACGTGGTTCCGAAGATATAGGCGTATGAGGATTCGGCGCGTAAACTGTCTAAGTACCGTTCAAGCTCTAAAAGCTGCTCCTGTCTCTGCGTGATATAACCGTACCCGCTTACGGTAAACGTCTTGTTGTTGTCGTTGTAACCGAATTTGGTTATCCAATACGATACGGGCTCTTCGTCCGGCAGGTATCGCGCCATGGCGTCAAGCTTGCGCGTCCAGTATATCCTGTTCGTCTGGAGTTTCCCCAGAAGTTCGACGTCCGCCTTGTTGACGACGGAGACCTCCTCTTGGTAATTGCGGTACTCCGCCTCGACCTTCCGCAGTTTCTGCTTCTCGGCGTACAGCGTCTGCTCCATTAGTGAGAGCTGGGCGTAGACGTAAATAGCCGCCCCGCCGAGCGCCCCGAAGCACACGATGAATATAAGCGCCATTTTAAACCGGAGTTTGGAATTCCGCCTCTCGGTTTCGAGCGCCGACTTCATGAGATTTATGTTATACTTTAGCGCCATGTCTTGATCCTGTACCCTTCGGTAATTCAAATAAAAAATCACGCCGCTTGCATAGCGAGCGCTATCGCTAAATCGTATTTCCCCGGTTCAAGCGGCTTTTCAGCCTGAACCAGCGACGCAGTTTGAACCACGCGCACCGGGTAGCCGGTTATCTTCGCCAATTCGTTAAGCGCCGGGTGCGACGCGCACGCGCCCAGAACCGATATGGACGAGATATTGTCTATGCGTTGCGAGTTCTTGTAATAAGTAGCCGACTTTGCCACCTCGGCGGCCAAAATGTCCATTGAAGAGAGCATATCCTCTTCGCTCTCTTGGGTGTTGGAGTTGCTTACGGCTTTGGATATATTGAACGAGAACGTACGGTTGAAAAACGGTGTGCGCCGCCCGTCAATAACAAGAGTGCAAACGTCCGCACCGAGGTGCAGAAGCAAAACCGTTTCATCCGGCGTTGCGTTTTCGTCCTCGCCGGCGGCCCAAAAAGCGTTTGCCACGGAAACGGGCAAAACATTCACGTGGCAAGGCGGCAGTCCGGCTTTTTCGAAGATATTCACCTGACGCTCCAAATAAGAGTTCGCGACCACGCCGATCATAACCGAAACTCCCGCCGCGTCCGCGGCGCGCCCGCTTCTCTCCTCCGGTAAAATCTGATAGTCGAAGGTGGCGGCCGCCGCCTCAAACGGTATGCTTTTACGCAATTCAAGTTTCAACATCCCCGACATCTCATCGGGCGGCAGCCTGCGCGTGTCCATCTGAACGGAGTACGTTTGCTTGCCTGAAAGGCAGATCGACACCTTGTCCGACGGTCGCGCCTTAAGGTTTTCGCGTAAATTTTTCAACGCGGAAACGGCCTTGGCCTCGTCAAGAAAGTTGCTTCCGTTATTAACATTAGCCAATTCCGCCACGGATAACAACTTCCACACCGGCTTTGCGGATTTCCCGCTGTCCGTATCGAGAGAGAGACGCACTCCGCGGATTGAGACGGAGTCCATATCGATACCTAAGAATACTTGTTCTTTTGCCATACTGACGACCTCTTTACTTAAAGTATACCGCCTTCCGCACCTTATACTTAACATCCTCAACTATTAAACTATCCCCGTTTATCGATACCGCGTGTTTCGCGTTATCATAATAAAGATTAAGCGGCTCGGTGTTCGGCCCCGTTATCTTGGGAACGCCGCCCGTCTTGCGCCAATAAGAATTGGCTGCCGCCGCCGCGGTTTCGGCCAGCTCGTTCACGGCGTCTTGGCGTGCGTCCTTTATGAAGCCGCCGTACATGGGTATCGCGACGGCGGAGAGGATCAGGACGATTACCGCCGCTATTATCACCTCTATCAAGGTGAATCCTCTCCGCGCCGCCATATAACGCTCTTTACTTCGGGACATCGACATCGCCGTCTCCGTTTCTTACCTGCCGCCGTTTATCGCTTCGGTGTATCGATAACGCCCGAAGATATTCTCATCGTTGATATACGTAACCTGCACCCAGTCGCCGTCGATGGTGGCTCTGAAATCCGGCGGAACCAATATCTTGTTCGCGTTGGCCTCCCCCTCGCCCACAACGGTTATAATCTGCTGCGGGGCGTCGCCGGGCCTCTCTCCGGGGGCGATACGGGATATCGCGCTCATATCTACCGGCACGGTCAGCCTTCCGGTCTGAATATTGGCCCCGAGGAATTCGGCGATCAAAGAGGCCTGGTTTGTCGCGACCTCCTTCCTCGCGTCCTTAACGTACCCGAGGTAAAGCGGAATAGCCACAGCCGCCAGAATCAGCACAATGACGGCGACGACGATAACCTCGATAAGGGTAAAACCCTTACTGCCCCTGCCACTGACGCACTTCGAAAAACGCGCTTTCATACGGCACCCTCCTTTTGTTTTAATGGTTATAGAGAATTAATTGATACTTAAAAATCAAATTTCAATATTTTAATCTTATAATCCTTATAATCCTACTAATCTTAATTCAGACATTCTTTAAAATCCTAATCACTTAATCAATTTCCCTATATAAAATACCGGCAGGTAAAGAGCGATCAGTATGCTGCCGACTATTCCGCCCAGCACTACTATCAATACCGGTTCTATGATCGACGCCATAGAGTCCACTATGTTGCGTATCTCCTTATCGTAAAATTCCGCCGCTTTAGTCAGAAGGTCGTCCACCCTGCCGCTCTCCTCTCCGGTGGAGACCATTTGGGTGATCAGCACAGGAAACTCCTCGGCTCTGGTCAGCGCTTTTGAGAGCGGTTCGCCGTGCCGCAGGTCGTTGTAGACGCCTTGAAGCGCTCTGGCGTAGTGCTTGTTGTTTACAGCCGCTTCGGTTATTTGCGTGGCTTGCAGTATCGGGGTGCCGCTGTTCATTAATAAGGACATGGTGCGGCAGTAGATCGCCAAAATGTTTTTGCGCAGTATGTTGCCGAAGACGGGCGCTTTCAATATGTACTTATGTATCATGTAGCTTGTGGATTCTACGTTTTGCAGTACGAAGACCGCGGCGATTACGGCGGCTACGCATAGTAACGTTATCAGCGCGTTGTTCCGTATAGCGTCGGAGATAGAGATAAGGAGCAGCGTAGGCTTAGGCAGTTTGGCTCCGAAGTTCGCGTACATATCCTTGAAGATGGGTACCAGCTTTATCAGCACGCCGGCGACGATCACGAATACGAAGACGGAGATGACCGCCGGGTAGCGCATTGCCGCTTTCACCTTTGACTTCATGGTCTCCGTGTTCTCCATGTAATCGGCGAGCTGGTTCAGCACTGTGTCCAGCGCGCCCGCCGTCTCGCCGGCGCGGACCACCGCTACGAACATATTGCCGAACGCTCCGGGGTGCTTGGAGAGGGCGTCGGAGAAGTTGGAGCCCATCCCCAAATCGTGGCACACCTGTTCCAATATACGCTTGAAGACCGGTATCTCGTCACGGCTCAGTTGATCGACCGCTTTAGGGAGCGGCACGCCGCCGTTTATCATTGTGGCCAATTGCCTCGTAAAGAAGACCACGTTGCGGTAGGGCACGCGGGTCCGCATTGCATGGAACCGCTCGCCGACCCTTTCGGAGAACGAGCCGTCCGGCCCATTGCCGTCGGCGCTTCGCTCCTCCACGGAGATCGGGACCATGCCTCTCGCTTCGAGACGCTCGACGCAGCCGTCAATGGATTCGCCGTCCATTGTCCCGCTGTGCAGGCGGTCTTGCGTATCACGGGCCTTGTACGAAAACTTTGGCATTTGGCGGCCTTTATTCCTCGGTTGTTGCGGCGCGTTCCTCGTCGCTGTTCAGCTCCTCCGCCATACGTTTCTCTTCGGCCTTGAGCTCGGCGTAGGTTCCGCCGCGCCGACGGTGCCTGAAACCGTCGTTTCGCGGGTCGCGCGGATCCCTCATTATCAATCCGATCTGTCCCCACAACGAAAAATTCGGGAGGATCGTGTTATCGTTATCAACCTTGTTTGTCAAAGCGTAACCGACGCCGCCCGCGACATACGCGCCGCTCGCCCGCTCGTGGAGCGTTACGGCGGCGTAGAGGCGCGTCTGATCCAGAATATTGCCGCCCTTGTTTGTCGTCCTGTACTCTGAAACTGTTACCATAGCCCCGTCGTCGTTATACGATGTGTCGGCAACGCTTCTATCCTTCTTGTCTATGTTGAAGTAGTGGTAGATCCCGCCGATCTCGCACTCCGCGAATCTGCTTAGGCGGAAGATAACCCCCAAGCCCGGCGCGTGGAGGATGGCGGTCGTGGCGCCCTCCCTGACCTCGCCCACGTAGCGGACGGTATCGAATCCGGCCGCCGCTCCCGTCTCCGGATTGGGGCGCGGAATGACGTGCGAGCGGTAAGTCGTGCTGTTTTCACGGGCGGTCATGTGAAAACAGTCGTATCCGGCGGTGAGCGACAGCCGCTTCAGGGGTAGGTAGAATCCGACGCCCCCTGTCAGGGCGAGTCCGGCGTTGACGCCCTTGATGAGCGGCGACCCGTAGGCGCGGCTGCCCCCTATGCCGCCGGTCAGGCGCAGCCACGGGGCGGGGGAGTAGTGGAGCCGCAAAAAGTGCGCTTCCAGCGCGGTGGAGTCGAAGTCGTAGAGTACAGCGTGTCCGTTTAGCGTGCCGTAGTACTCCGCCGCCAGCGACAGGGCGGACATATCCCGCATAGGGACGACCGCCGCCGGGCAGGGGAGGGAGCAGAGTCCTGCCGCCAGCGCCGCCGCGGCCAATAGCATCCTCTTCATAATCAGTAGCCTTTCTTGTTACTAAGCTAAAGCCATGACAAGTGCGCATATAGATACATTAACATTAGAAATTCTCAAAATGACGAACGTGATAAATATAATTTATTTGTATATGAAAAGGCAAAAATTGTGCGTTAGGAGTATGAAAAAAGTATGTAAAATCCATGTAAAGTCCGGGGATGCGGCGGCGCGGCCCCGGCCTAGTAAAAAAAGATTTTAAAGACTTTGACTCTTTTTATTGACTTCCGGAATCCCCGTTAGTATATTATAGTATAGCGATACCGTAGTTACGGGGCGGGTGTGCGGCCTTGGCTTTATCGGCCGCAATGCCATATTTTTTACTTGAAAGGAGTAGGTAATGAGGAAATTGATTGCTGTCGCGATGGTTGCGGGGCTTATCTTGGGCGCGGCGCCGGCGGTATCGGCGCAGGATTGGAGCATCGGTTTCAACGGGCTGTTCGGCAATAATTTAGGCGGCGGGTTCAAGGGCGATGTCACGTCGCCTGTGACCGATACGGTTCTTGTGAACGTGCGGAAGTTTGTGTCGGTCAAGAGAGAATTGGAGTATGGGCTCAAGATCAAGATCCCTATTATAAACGGGAGCGGTGACACTATAGGGGTGGAGGTGAGAGATTCAACGTGGTGGGTGCTAACGGCTGATTCGGGACTGGAGGTTTTGACTACTGATTCTATTGCTGTGATAAAGAGAGCGATGCCGGATACCAAAGAGATGATAACTCCTCATTTTAGCGGCGGCGGCGGGCTGTTTTTCTCCTCTAAATACGCCGAAGCCTCTATTGGACTGACGTACATGGGCGGCACTTGGAAAAGGAAAGTGGTCGGAAAGAATGCGGTGGAAACCACTACTTACACTAAAAGAGAAGTGACCGATACGGTAAGGAGCGTAATTACCGGATCATCCGATAAGCCGGAACTCGTTATCGTTAGTAAGTATGATAGCGTCCGTGTAATTGATACGATACCGGTCCGCACGACGGAGGTGTCTATGAATTCCGAGTGGGTGCGGGATATATCCGCATTGGACCTTAACGTAGGCGCTTGGCTGAAGTACCCGTACGATCTGACCGATGCGATGAAATTGTACCCTATGATGGGTGTTGAATATGAAATCTGTACCATCATATCAAAAGAGATACGCAGGGTCTGGCCGGCCAATACTTGGAGCAGGACATGGTTTAAAGCCGGCATAGGGGGTGATTTTGATGTGAGCGAAAATGTATATATACATCCCGTCGTATTGTATGGCATCGGGTGGAAAAACAGTTTGGAAAGAAGTATGGCGAAAGAGGGCGGCTCTATGCTGGATACAAGAATCAGCCACGGGCTCACCGCCAGAATCGGCATAGGCTATAGGTTTGACGCCGACTGAGCCGGCGGTAAAGAGGTCAAAAGCGGACGGGCGGAGAAGTCGGCCCGTCCCCTCCGCAACCTACGCGATAACTTTACTTACCGGATATTCAATGATTCCCGAAGCCCCCGCCCGTTTCAGCAGCGGAATTATATGCTTGGTCTGCATTGCCGGCAGTATCGTGTCCACGGCGCACCAATTACCGTCAGACAGCTTAGACACCGTAGGGTTGTGCAGCGCCGGCAGGATAGATATGATCTCGCCTAGCTTCGACTCTTCCGCGTTGCACTTCAGCCCCACGTAGTTCTCCGCGTCGAGCGTGCCGTGAAGCAGCATCGTCAAATTTTCCAGCTTGCCGCGCTTGCCCTCGTCCGCCCACGCCGCTTTGTTGGCGATTATGACGGTGCACGTCTCCAAAAGCGTGTCGATGATCTTCAGCCTGTTCGCCCTCAGCGACGACCCCGTCTCCGTGATGTCGACGATGGCGTCGGCCAGCCGCGGCGGCTTGACCTCCGTCGCGCCCCACGAGAACTCCACGCGGACGTCTTTCACGCCCTTGGACTCGAAGAAACGCTTTGTCGTCCCCACGAGCTCCGTGGCGACGTGCTTGCCGGCCAAATCCTCCGCCTTGCGGAAAGGGCTGTCCTCCGGGACGGCGAGCACCCAGCGGCACTTCTGGCGCGAGGCCTTGCTGTAGCGCATCTCCGTCACCTCCACGATATCCGCCTCGTTCTCCGCGACCCAGTCCTGACCCGTTATCCCCGCGTCGATGATCCCCTGCTCGACGTAGCGGGGGATCTCCTGCGGACGCATCACTATGAGGTCAAGCTCCGGGTCGTCGCATTCTGGATAATAAGAGCGGCTGCCGCGCTTTATATTTATCCCGGCCTTGTTGAAGAGCGAGAAGGTCGATTCCTCAAGACTGCCCTTCGGCATTCCCAACGATAACAGCGGTTTTCCCATGTCACTTCCGCTCCTTGAAGGCCTTCGTGAGTTCCGGCAAAACCTGCAGAGCGTCGCCGACCAGCCCTAAGTTAGCTATCTGGAAGATGTCCGCCGCCGGATCTTTGTTGATGGCTATTATGAAGTCCGATGACTGCATCCCCGCCATATGCTGAACCGACCCCGATATGCCGCAGGCGATGTAGAGCTTGGGGCAGACCGTCTTCCCCGTCTGGCCGACCTGGTGGCTGTACGGAATCCAACCCGCGTCGACCGCCGCGCGGCTGGCTCCCACCGCGCCGCCGAGAGCCTCGGCCAAGTCGCGGATGTACGAGAAGTTCTCCGCCTTGCCCATGCCGCGTCCGCCGGAAACGATAATGTCCGCTTCCGTGATGTTCACCGTGGACTCCACCTCTTTGACGAAATCCAGAATCTTCGTCCGCTCGACGATCTTGCTCGCGTCAACCTTTTTCACGACCACCTCGCCGGTGCGGCTGTCGTCGCGCACCGCCGCCTTCATCACCTTGTGGCGCACCGTGGCGATCTGCGGCCTGTGGTGCGGGGCGATGATAGTTGCCATCAAATTGCCGCCGAACGCCGGACGCGTGCCGAGCAGCAGACGCTTCTCAGTGTCGATATCAAGTTTCGTGCAGTCCGCCGTCAAACCGCCCCAGACCCGCGCCGCGACCTTTGGGATGAACGACCGCCCGATGGCTGACGCTCCGGCCAAGAGTATCGCCGGCTTGTCGCTGTCCACGAACTCGCACATCAGCGTCGCGTATGTGTCGTCCCTGAACCTCTCAAGCTCCGGCGAGTCGAAGTAGACGACCTTGTCCGCCCCG
>Ga0268262_10001439_pt1 | contig 29512 bp, 23 predicted proteins | sample TergutNc150P3_FD_190354 | JGI IMG/M metagenome (GOLD analysis project Ga0268262, IMG submission 190354) | Nasutitermes corniger P3 segment gut microbial community from laboratory colony in Florida, USA - Nc150 P3 (SPAdes) (version 2) | ecosystem: Host-associated > Arthropoda: Insects >... | reverse complement strand
GTTAATTCTTTCTATATGAGAGTAGGAAAAACACGGGAAAATGTCAATACGTTATATCAGCTTGTATTCTTTCGCTGTAAGATACAACTCGCGGTTCCAGCGGGGGCCTTTAAGGTATTGGCGGCGGGTCTCTATGTCGTCAATTCTGCTTGCGCGGCGTTGGAGGCGCTTGAATGCCATGCTTACGGCGGTGCTCTTGTCTACAAGACTTGAGTCTGTTTGTTTTAGAATCAGGTACTTGGCATAAAAATAAAAAGCGTCCCACGGATCCATTTCGCACAGGCGCTCGTCGCGGAGAATCCTCTGCAATTTTTGTACGACATCCGTATCACTGGAGAGGTAACTCAGCGAAAGCGAATTGAAAAGACAGATCATTCTGTCCTGAATTTCCCCGTGGGTAAAATACAAATGTTCGCATTGGGCAAAGCCGCTGCTCCAGTTAGGCTGTTCCGTGTAAAGGAAATTGTCTTTTGAAAAAGGATTGTTTAACACGCCGGATAATTCGGCGGCTTTTTGATAATTGCCTTCAAGATAGGCGGCTTCTATTTCAAATAAATTCGCGTCGTGGCTTGCAGGCTTTGGTTTTTGAACGCCGGTATCCTGTAAATAAATTTTTGCGCGGTAAATCCATGCCGCAAACAAACTGTCTTTATCTTCCGAATTACTGCCGTAAGGATTATTCCGCAAGGCTTCAAAAATATCAAGCGCCTCTTTATAATAACCAAGCTCAAATTTAACGCGCCCTTCAAGAAAACGCGAACGGTCGGCCCAATCGGGGCGGCCCGCGGCAATTGATTGTTCAACTGATTTTTTCGCGAGCTGTAACGCCTTAAATACATCGCCGTATAAAAACAGAGAGGCCGCCGCATAGTAAGAAGTTATTCCCATTTCGTGGTAATTCCCCGTTTTTTCCGCGTTTGACAGCGCAAAGTTAAGGTATTCTATAGTCTCGGTTGTTTGCTGTTTGGAAAGGCACGCGAGCGAAAAAAGACGGTACGCCTGAGGAAGGCAAAAATTATTTTTACTCTGCCCCAAAATGATGGCCTCTTTTGCTTTCTCTACCGCCATCGCTATATCGCGCCTGCCAAGATAATAACCGCAAAAATTTACAATTATCTGCGCTTTTAAAACGGGGAAATCGTCAAAAGTACTGCCCTTACCGTCTACAGTCTGCTCCATGAAAACTTTATCGATATCATGTTCCTTTCCCGTGTACAACGCTCTTGATGTTTTAAAAATATATCGTATTGCCGCCGCCCTTTGTTCGGATACAAGTTCTTCCAAATGTCCGTTTTTAAGAGCCAGTTCAAGACCTGACGTTGTTTCGCTTACTATGTCAGAGGTTATCGATTTTAACAACAAAAGATCATCAATGTGACTTGCGCCTTCTAATCCGAAAATAATCGTTAAAAGCCTGAAACACGGATTTATATTCCGCTTGCTTGCCCAGTTTAACAACCTTCTGCTTACCATGGCTTTTATTAAATTTGTTTTTTCGCCCAAAACTCTGCGGGAACGATCCTCATAAAACTTGTTCAACGGCCACGGTTCGCGCGGATTGTCAATTACGCCTAAAGTATTCAAAATTGAAAACGCCTTTGATATCATAACCGGATTTTTTTCTTCTTCTTCAAAAAGCCGCTGAAACAGCTCGGGCGAAAAATAACGCCCAAAAAGAGAAACGGCGTAAATTATCTCCCAAAGTTCAATTGTAAGACGCGGGATATAAATCTGTTTGTATTTAGCGCTGTCCAATACTTCTATTTTGTCAAAAACGCCTTCCCAATGCCGTATTTTCTCAGTCATGATTTCTTCGTCGGCGGTTCCCATAATTATCAATTTTTCTTTTTTTTCGCCGTCTATTTCTTTTAACGCCTCAATCAATAGATTGACAACCTTTTTCCCGGCTAAATGCAAATTTTCCAGCGCCAATACCGGAATATGTTTTTTCTTTTGCGCCGCGTTAATATAATATTCCAAAAGCAGAGATAAAAATCGCTTAATAGTACGGACAATAAAATCAGAAACTTCGTCTCTAATACGTTCGCGAAAAAGTAATTCCCAAAGACTGTCTAATTCTTCGGTATGTTGATCGCCTGAAAGCGAACGGATTCTCTGCGACCAAGCGTCTACCAAGGCGCCCAACCCTATACTGCCGAAACAAATGGAAAGAACCGGAAAATCTCCGTTTATTTTTTTATTGTAAGCGTAAAGGCCGCTTCTGATTTCCGAAAAAACTTTTCCTGTAACCAGAACATTTTTATCTTGATATTTTTCATAAATCTGCGCAACGTCATTCTGTATTTCCAAATCAATATTAACTGACGGCTTGAATACCCTTAATCCTTTTATCCTGCAAAAACCGTCCGAACCGTATTTATGAACTTTCTTTACACTGCTCCATTGCGAAGGTTTTTCAAAACTGGCGTAAGGGATAAATTTAACTATCGTTTTTGTATCCATAAAAACACCGCCTTTCCCGTTTGCAAGAAAACGGCAAAGAGCTTCAGGGGTATTGGGTATCTCGCCGCAAATAACAAGCGAAAAGCCGAAAAGCTCAGGCGATGCGTCAACGCTTTTTTTAAGGTTTTCTATCAATATATACAAATCCAGCCAGATACCTATTGCTTCTTCATTCAACTCAGCCGATATTACAGCCTTGTTCCCTGTAATTTTACCTCCGGCGTCCGTGATTGAACGGATCAATGATTCATCAATTTGGCGGACAATATCAGGCTGTGTACGGCGTAATTGGGTCTTAAATTTCAGAAAAAAGAACAAACTTATCATAATTATTATATTATCGGCATAAAATATTGAAAATTTTTGACATATAAGGTATTTTATTTACTATGAACAGAAAATTATCTTTATTACTTTTAATGGCTGTTTTCACTTTTTTTTACGCTTGTTCAGGCAAAAAAGCCGGTACGCCTTCAGAGCTACGTTTCGGCTTTACTACCGAACCTAAAACTCTTGATCCGTTAAATACCAAAAATGATACGGCGGACGGCAGAAGCATCCTTTTTAATGTTTTTGAAGGCTTGGTAAAACCCGATACCGAAGGGAATTTTCTACCCTGTATCGCCGAATCATGGGCAATAGAGCGTAACGCGCTAGTTTACAATTTTTCAATTAGAGAAGGCGTGCTTTTCCATGACGGTTCGCTTCTTACTGCCGAAGACGTCAAGTTCAGCTTGGATACGGCGGCTGCGGCTGGTTTTAACGGATTTAACAGGGTAGATAATGTGGCAATTACCGCAAACAACCTCTTAACTGTAACCCTTAAAACACCCGACCCGGAGTTTCTTCCTTATCTGTCGGTCGGAATTGTTAAAGCGGATAATAACGACCGCGAGAAAAATATTATTGGCACAGGTCCTTTCCTTATCGAAAGTTTTACTTCCCAGAGAAATCTGGTGTTAAAGAAATTTGACGGTTATTGGCAGAGGCATCTTGAACAACCGCAAGACCTTCCTCATCTGGATAAAGTAATCATCATGTTCTATGCGAACGTAGAAGCTCTCATGATCGCTTTACGGAGCGGAAATATAGACGGTGCAAGCTTGGTAGGTTCTTTCGCGTCTCAGCTTGATCACAGGGAATTCGATATTATTAACAGTTTTTCTGCGGCAGTGCATCTTATGGCGCTTAATAATGCGTCCGCTCCTCTCAACGACGTTCGCGTTCGCAAAGCCTTAAATTACGGCGTTGACATTCAAGGAATAATTGACAGCGCTTTTTTTGGAAACGGCTTTCCTTCCGGCAGTCCCATAATCCCAGGATTATCCGCTTATTATGATCCTTCTCTAAGCTACCCTTACGAGCCGCAAACAGCTCGTTCCCTTCTTGCAGAAGCGGGTTTTAACGACAACCGCAGGCTTTCACTTGAAATTACTGTTCCATCCGAGTACAACATGCATGTCGATACCGCGCAAGTAATTGTAAGCCAACTTGAGAAAATAGGAGTTAATGCATCCGTCAAGCTTGTTGATTGGAATACATGGCTTTCAGACGTTTACAGAGGGCGTAATTATCAGGCGACAGTTATATCTTTGGACAGCCAGATTGTATCCGCACGAAATTTCCTTGCCCGTTACAGATCAGATAATAGCGGTAATTTTATCAATTTTATTAACGTTGAATTTGACAAGGTTTATGACTCATTACTTACTGAAACAGACGAAGAAAAAAGGAAACAGCTTTACAAAGACGCACAGCGTATAATAACATCAAACGCGGCAAGTGTTTTTATACAGGATATTCTTTATTACAAAGTTTTCCGCTCGGAAAGTTTTGCCGGAGTAAAAAATTATCCGTTATTGGTAGTTGACTTTTCTTCAATATACGGGATAAAGAAGAATTGAATTTTATTTTAAGGAGAATTGTTGTTGCATTAATTACGGTTTTCCTTGTTTCAATATTCTGTTTTCTTGCCTTCAGCGTTATTCGCGGAGACCTTGCAAGTTATCTTGCGGGAATTAACGCTTCGCAAGAACAATTATCCGCATTACGCGAAGAATTAGGGCTTAACAGGAATGTTTTTACTCGCTATTTTGACTGGTTTTCCGGGTTTCTTTCCGGCAAGTCCGGCATTTCGTTAAGTTTACGCGGAGAAGATATTTCTTCTCTAATTTCACGGCGTCTTCCTGTTACCGTAACTTTATCTTTACTCTCTTTTTTATTTATTTTATTAATTTCTTTACCTTTTTCCCTTTTAACCGTAAGCCGTGAGGGAAACATTGTTGACGGTATTGTAAATTTTTTTACAGCCGCGGGTTTAAGCACGCCCGGATTTTTTACAGGATTACTTATTATATATATCTTCGGTTTTTGTTTTAAATTTTTTATTCCCGGCGAATATATAGATTACAGTGAAAATATTTTCGGCTTTATACGCTGTCTTTGTTTTCCGGCTCTTGCTATTGCCATTCCAAACTCAGCGATTCTTGTCAAATTTTTAAGAAGCTCGCTCTTTCAAGAACTCCGAAGCGATTATGTAAGAACGGCAAAAAGCAAAGGAGCGGATAAACTTTACATACTTTTCCGGCATGTGCTGAAAAACGCCGTAATACCGGCAATTACAATTTTCGGTATGATTATCGCGGAAGTTTTATCGGGCAGTATCGTCATTGAACAGGTTTTTACAATTCCTGGAATAGGAAGATTATTAATTACCGCAATAAGCTCCAGAGATTATCCTTTAATTCAATCCCTTATGATTTATATAGCTTTTATTGTTGTAGCGGCAAACACTCTTGCGGATATTGTAATTATGATAATAGATCCCAGGATAAGGATGGCGAAAAGGGAAATTCAATGAAATTAAATTTTGAATTAAAATTCGGCGTCTGTGTCGGAATTGTTATCGTTCTTATGTCGCTAGTAAGTTTCTTCTGGTCCCCGCATGATTACAATTCAATGGATCATTCAAAACGCTTTTTATCCCCGTCGGCAAGCCATCTTTTGGGAACCGACAATTTCGGAAGGGATATTTTTTCGCGAATCATGGCAGGCGGCAGAAATTCCCTGCTTATTGCCGTGTGTACCGTAGCCGGCGCCGCAGCGGCAGGCAGTATTCTCGGCCTCCTTGCCGGTTTTCTCGGAGGAATAACAGAAGAAATAATTATGCGGATAATAGACACGATTAATTCTTTTCCCGGAATTGTCGTTGCATTGATGTTTACCGCCATTATGGAAAACGGCCAATTCACGCTTTTTATCGCGCTGTTAATACTTTTTACTCCGAGTTTTACACGCGTTATGCGAACTATAGCGCTACAGTACAAAGATTCAGCTTTTATTCAGGCGGAACGGCTTTTAGGCGCCGGTTTTTTCCGCATAACTTTTATTCATATTCTGCCTAATGTTATCCCTTCCTTGCTTTCCGCCTCCGTAATCGGACTATCTAACGCCATTATAGCCGAATCCACAATGAGTTACCTAGGGCTTGGAATTCAGCCGCCCGATCCTTCTTGGGGCAGAATGCTCTATGAGTCGCAGTCATGGTTCTTCAACGCCCCTTGGTGCGCCGTAGCTCCGGGTGTTTTTATAATGCTTACGGTTATCGCTTTTCACATGCTCGGCGAGGGCCTAAGGCGCAGGTTCGGAGGTTAATATGGCGCGCCTTCTTGATGTACGCAATCTGCATATCGCGTTGAAAAAAAGCGGCAAGATAATTAACGCTGTAGATAATGTCAGCTTTACGGTTGATGAAGGTGAAATTCTAGGCCTTGCGGGGGAAACAGGATGCGGCAAAACCATGACCGCCCTTTCCATCGCCGGCCTTATGCCGCAAAAAGCAAAAATTACAGGCGGCGAAATTATTTTTAACAACAGGCATTTAACGTCTTTGCCCGAAAAAGAATTCTGTAAAATCCGGGGAAAAGAAATCTCGATGATTTTTCAGGAGGTAAGGCAGTCTCTTAATCCGCTGATAAAGGTCGGAAGGCAGATCAGGGAAGCGCTTGAGATTAACAGCGCGGAAACTAATCCCGCGGAAAGAAAAAAATATAAAAGGCGCACGGTTGAAACTCTTTTCAGGCTTGGCTTTGACGAGCCCAAAAAAATATACAACGCTTACCCGCATCAGCTTTCGGGCGGAATGTGCCAGCTAATAATGGCGGCAATCGCGGCGATTACAAATCCGCGCCTTTTGTTAGCCGACGAGCCTTCTAGCTCCCTTGACGCGCAGGCGCAGGAGCGCATCCTTTCCATGCTTGTTCAAATGAACCGCGACTACAAAACCGCCGTTCTGATTATCTCTCACGATCTTTCAGTAATACGCTCCTTTTGCAGCCGCTTCATTGTTATGTACGCCGGGAAAATCGTAGAGGAAGGAAACGCGGACGCGCTCTATTCTCCCCTTCACCCTTATACCGAAGCCCTTATCGGGGCGATTCCCGGCAAAGATAAACGCGGAAGCGAACTAGCCAATATCCCCGGAAAAGTCCCGTCTGTAGAGGATAATTTTACAGGCTGTCCTTTCGCGCCGCGCTGTAAAAAAGCGCAAGAAATTTGCAATAAAGCTTTCCCCGGCGTATCTGAAACAGATAACGGAAGATTTTATTGTTATTTTCCGGGTACAGGAAGCAGCAATGGATAACACAACAATTCTTTCTGTCCGCGATGTCTCATGCGCATACGTCAGCAGGGCTTTCTCGTTTTTCGGCAAAAAACACATAAAGCCCGTGTTAGATCACATAAACCTTGAGCTTCAAGCCGGGGAAATCCTGGGGCTTACAGGAAAATCGGGCTGCGGAAAAACCACCCTTGCCAAATGTATCCTTGGAATTGTCGAATACGAAGGGAAAATCTTAATTGACGGCAAAGAATTGAAAAACAAATCCATGCAGGCGCAGATGGTTTTTCAGGAACCCGGCGCGTCCCTTAACCCAGTAAAAAAAATCGGCTGGTTAATGGAAGAACCTCTTATTATACATAAGATCGGAACGCCTCAAGAACGCAGGCGAAAAACGGATGAAATGCTCGAACACGTAGGTCTTGACGCGTCTTACAAAACACGCCGCGTTCATGAGTTATCAGGCGGACAAAAACAGCGCGTCTGCATCGCCCGCGCCCTTATTCTTTCTCCCCGCCTTTTATTAGCAGACGAGGCAATCAGCGCCCTTGACGTATCGACAGGCGCTCAGATACTCAATCTTTTCAGGGAATTACATTCAAGACTGGGCTTAAGCGTTCTTTTTATTTCACACAACAAGGACGCGGTGGAGTATCTTTGCGACAGGATTCTTGAAATGAAAGACGGAAAATTGACAGGTAATCAATAAAATAAGCAGTCAATGTAAATGTCCATGAGTTTTCTTTCGTATAAATATATGCTTGATTTATTTATGCTTGTTAGAAAGGTAATGGCAAAACACCCTGTCTTCTTTACATATATGATTTATCCACCATTTTTTAAGGAATTCCAGAAATTCCTGAGGATCTTTATTCCAGAGGCTGTCTTTCCCGGTTTCGGACAGCGCCTGAGTCAATTCTTTGTGAAGAATACGGTGTTTTTCCAAATCGGGGTAACCGCATTTATGGAGAAAATCTTCTTCAATCTCGAAATGGATACGCGTGTATTCGGCGACCATCCCGATCACGGGCCGAAGCATTTCATTGCCATGCCTGTTTTGTATCGCGTAGCAGAGGGAGTTTATTGTAGAAACAATCCCTCGGTGCTGTTCGTCAACAATCGGTATACCCAAATTGAAAGTCGGTTCCCAGACAATAAGAATATTGTGATTCAACAAACTTTGCCAAGCTTCACTTTCTGTTAATTTTTCGGGCATTTTTCCTCCGGTTCTTTCAGAATAAACCTACTTGTTATTGCCTGTCAAGCGTCATCGCGGCTTAATGATTCGGTGTCAAGAATAATAGTTACAGGACCGTCGTTTGTGTATTTAACCATCATATGCGTCTGAAATTCACCGCATTCGCATACAAGTCCCGTTTTTTTAATCGCATTAATAAAGTACTCATAAAGTTGTTTCGCTTTTTCAGGCTCAGCCGCTCCGTTCCACGAAGGGCGTCTCCCCTTCCGCGCGTCAGCCAGCAATGTAAACTGCGAAACGGCCAGAACACCCGCCTTATTATCAACAGAAGCGATATCTTTCAAAGAAAGATTCATCTTTCCATCTTTGTCGTCAAAAATCCTAAGATACGCAATTTTCTCGGAAAGCCAATCCGCGTCAGCCTCAGTATCATTATGCGCAACGCCAAGGTAAACAAGCAGCCCTTTGCCAATGCTCCCCTTCACAACCCCGTCAACACTGACAGAAGCGTCATAAACTCGTTGCACAACAGCCTTCACTTTATTCTCCCTTTATTTTTTCTTATTTGTTCGTGTTGGTTAGTGTACGTACCGAAGGTACGAATTCGTGGTAAAAATTCTTCCTTAGTTTCTAAAACTATGCACCGGCGCAGGAATACGCCCGCCCCTGTTAACAAAAGCGTCGCTCTTGGCGGCGTTGACCGCCATTATCGGGGAACCGCCCAGCAGTCCGCCGAATTCCGCCCAATCTCCCGCTTTTTTACCGGGAACGGGAATCACGCGCACGGCGGTTGTTTTATTGTTCACCATACCGATAGCCATCTCGTCCGCGATAATCGCGGCTATAGTAGCCGCCGATGTGTCTCCGGGAAGGGGAATCATGTCCAAGCCTACCGAGCAGACGCAGGTCATAGCTTCAAGTTTATCAAGAGAGATTGAACCGTTTTTAACGGCGGCTACCATTCCTTCGTCTTCGGAGACGGGGATAAACGCGCCTGAAAAGCCGCCGACATGTGTCGAGGCCATAATGCCGCCCTTTTTTACCATGTCGGTTAACATCGCAAGCGCCGCTGTTGTCCCGTGGGTTCCGGCGGCTTCAAGGCCCATCTCCTCAAGAATACGCGCAACAGAATCCCCCACAGCGGGAGTAGGCGCTAAAGACAGATCTAAAATGCCGAACGGCGCTCCTATCCTCTTTGCGGCTTCCATTCCCACAAGCTGGCCCATACGCGTAATTTTAAAAGCGGTCTTTTTTATCGTGTCGGCAAGTTCATCAAAGTTCATTTCGCGGCAGTTTTCAAGCGCCGCCTTTATTACGCCCGGCCCCGAAACTCCGACATTAAGAACGCTTTCGGCCTCCCCCGGCCCGTGAAAAGCGCCGGCCATAAACGGGTTGTCCTCGGGCGCGTTGCAAAATACCACAAGCTTTGCGCATCCTATTCCGTCCCTGTCCGCAGTAGCTTCGGCGGTTTTTTTGATTATCTCTCCCATTAATCTAACGGCATCCATGTTGATCCCGCTCTTACTCGCGGCGGCGTTAACGGAAGCGCAAACACGATCCGTCTGCGACAATGCGGACGGCAGAGAATTAATGAGTCTCTTATCGCCTGAGGTTAAACCTTTTTGGACAAGGGCGGAGAAACCGCCGACAAAATCCACTCCAAGCTCTTTCGCCGCCGAATCCAATGTTTTTGCGAACGGTGTAAAATCTTCTTCATCGCAGGAAGATGCCACAAGGGCGACAGGAGTTACGGATATGCGCTTATTGATAATCGGAATGCCGTATTCAGTCTCAATATCACAGCCTGTCTTAACAAGAGAGCCTGCGGTACGCAGGATTTTTTCGCGAATTTTTTTCCGCGTGGCGTCCCCCGTTGAGCTAATACAGTCCATCAAGGAAATACCCAAAGTTATAGCGCGTATGTCCAGTTTATAACGCATGAACATATCGACTGTTTCTTTAATCTCAAATGGAGTAAAAAGCATAATATCCTTTTAAATTCTGTGCATTGCGGAAAAAACTTTTTCGTGCATTAAACTTATACTTACGTTCAACGAGTCGCCAAGAGATGCAAGTTCTTTTTTTATGTCTTCAAGCGCGGCAGAACACGAGCCAAGGCTTACCATCATCATCATTACAAAATTTCCGCTTAAAACAGTTTGCGAAATATCTTCAATGTTTATGCTTCGTTCCGCCAAAAACGCGGAAACTTTCGCTATTATCCCTACTTTATCGCTTCCTACAACCGTAATTATCGCATTCATAATGTTTTCAGTATCCTTTCCGCTTCCGCTCTTCCCGAATAATTCGGATTACGGCTTATTAGATCGTTCAAATAACGTTTCGCTTCTCCGCTCTTCCCTAGGGTTACGCACGCCATACCAAGCTCATACATGGCATCCCAGTTGTCGGGAACCAAATGAAGCAGAGACTGGTATGACTTCATCGCTTTATCCAGATCATTTACTCCCGCATAGGCGCGTGCAAGATTAAGAAGTACAGTAGGATCATTTGACTTTGTATTTAACGCACGCTCGTAATGAATAATGCTGTATGTCCAATTCTCCTGCTTTGCATATACTGCGCCAAGATTGTTGTTAACTTCAAAGTTTGAAGCTTCCACCTTATACGCCTCATTCAGATAACGGATAGCATCGTTGTAATTCCCGCTTGCAAGATAAAGACTGCCAAGGTTTATACGCGGGCGAAGGTATTTAGGGTCAAGAGAAGAAGCAAGCTGATACGCGGAAATCGCGGCGTCTTTAGCGCCCGATGATTCACAGGTAAGGCCCAGAGTATACACATATACCGCGTTTGACGGGCTTAAGTCTACGGCATTTTTTGCAAAATTTATCGCATCTGTATATTTTTTAAGTTCAAGCTTTACTACAGCCATGTTGTAATTGGTCTGCGCGTCGTCGGGTTTTTGTTGTAATGCCTTCGCGAAGAATGATTCCGCTTGCGAATAATTACCCGCTTGACTGTGTACGGCTGCAATTTCACATAATGTACTGTAATCGTTGGGACTGTTCTGAAGCACTTTGTTAAAAGCTTCAATAGCGCCTTTTGTATCGCCCTTTGCGGCAAGAATTCTTCCTATCTCGCGGTGCGCGGGATAATAATCGGCCTTTACGGCGACAGCCTGCTTATATGCAGCAAGGGCATCGTCATTGCGGTTCAACACGCGCAATGTACCGCCCAGATTGTACCATGACGGCTCATAATTGGGATTTACCTTAACCGCGTTTTGAAAAGCGTCGCGCGCTTCCTGATAACGTTTTGCGATAAAAAGAGAACGCCCAAGTTCGTGCGAGTAAAGATAATTGTTTGAATCAAGACGAGATGCTTCCCGGAATTCGGTTACAGCCTTGTCGTTCTTGCCGTCGTCACGCCCAAGTTTTCCGAGAGTATAATGAGGAAGCGCCTGTGTTGCGTCCTTTGTAACGGCTTCATTTGCAAGTTCTTCCGCCCTTCTCGCGGCGGTCTTTCCGTTGGCGGTATTCGGATTTTTTGAATTGTATTCATAAAAAGCGTCCGCCATATCCGCGAGTTTTTGCGATTCAAAGCGCGGCTCGTTTTCCGGCATGGCTTTTCTCGCGTCGGAAAAAATCCGTTCCGCGCCGGGTAGATCGCCTGAATTAAGCTTTGCTTTTGCGTCCGCGACAAGATCGTTTACCTTGCGCATTTGTTCCTGTAGTTGGCGCGAAACTTTTGCAAGCTCTTCTTCCTGAGCTTTTTTACGTGCGGCTTCCGCTTCGGCGGCCGCTCTGCGCTCGGCGGCGGCATCCGCTTCTTTCGACGACAAACCGGCAGAGACGTTTTTTTGCATGCTTGCGGCAAACCTTTCATTCTGGCGGCGCTGTTCTTCCAGTAACTGGCGCTGCATTTCCGTAAGCGCATCGGAACCTTTTGAACGATCCATCATTAAGATTTGGCGTTGAAGATCGTTTGCCTCGTTGTCGTCAGGATTATCGATTAAAAGCTGTTCAACAAGGTTTAGGGCGCGATCATATTCGCCCTGTTCCATATATCTTTCAATTAATTTTAAAGTATTCTGTCTTTTTACGTCCGAATGCGATGAAACGGCGGTTCCGTATCCTGCGCCGTCTTTCTTGCTTTTTGTAAAAAAAATAATACCCAAGATAATAAGAAGAACAAGCGCAATACCCGAAGAAATTAAAATTACTTTTTGTTTGTTCGACATATTCCCTCCCCTAAAAAATATGCTCAATCAAGCTCAAATTGTCCGTCATACTGTTCAACGCTCTCCGCCCCGGAAGAAAGGCTCTTGCTCAAGTCAGCCGCCGAATGAAGGGATGCGGAAACGGAATCTAAAAGTTTCTGCCTTTCCTCCGCCAGTCTGCGCGCTTCTTCCTCCGCGATAATTTTTCTTCTTTCCTCTGCCGCAAATTCGCTCTTAATAAGAGCGATAAGCTGTTCAATTTTGGATTTTTGGATTGAACGCGGTTCAAGAGTTAAATACTGTTCGTAATCGGAAATTGCATTCTTCAAATTCCCTGTTTTTACGCGCGTATTCGCCCTTCCCAAATAAGCTTTTGAGAACGCCGAGTTAAAACCGATTGCCTGCGAATAATACTGCTCCGCCATTTCGTTGTTTCCTATTTGAAAATACACATTCCCTAGATTATTGGCGACATTAGCTGAATAACTTCCCGCCATAGGTAAAAGCCGCCTGTATATTGTGGCCGCCTCTGTCGGTCTGTCAAGCTGTTCGTAAACAATGCCAAGATAGAGATAGGCGTTTACGTTAAAATTGTCGTCCAATACGGCGTTTTCAAGATAGATAACCGCTTCCGCCGGCTTGTTCTGCATTAACAGCGTCTCGCCTTTTGAAAAATTACTTTGAGCATGGCTAAAAACCGTTAATAGAACCAAAAAACAGGCAATTATAATTTTTCTCACCTTTCTACCTTCCTAATTAACCAATAATATACTATTATATAAGCATAACGATTATAAGATTTGTCGAATCCGGCCGCGTAAACTTATGTTTTTTGGCCTGGCTTGACAACTCTTTTTATTATATCGGCATATATTTTTTTGTCCATCAGGGGTAGAAAAGGTGAAAATACTCTGTATTTCCGATCAAATTGACCCTTTAGTCTACTCCCCTTCCATAAAAGAGCGTTTTTCCGATATAGACATGATCCTTTGCGCCGGAGACCTCCCATTAGACTACCTTGATTTTATCATTTCCAGCCTTAATAAACCACTGTTTTTTGTGTTCGGGAACCATCATACGGAGGATTTAAGGTATTTCAAAATATCGTGGAATTCCCAGCTTATAGAGGATAATAGGGAATATTTCAGCTGCGGCGCTATTCACGCCGGATCCAAGGTTGTTATGGAGGATAATTTCATTGTGGCAGGTCTTGGAGGCTCAATGCGATACAACAACGGCAATAACCAGTTTACGGAATTTCAGATGTTTTTCGAGGCTCTAAAACTTGTTCCCGGGCTTTTGTGGAACCGTCTTGTGCGCGGCCGTTTTTTGGATGTTCTTCTTACCCACGCGCCGCCTAAGGGCATACACGATAAAAACGACAAATGCCATTGGGGATTTAAAACCTTTCTTTGGCTTATGAAAACTTTTAAGCCGAAATACCTTGTTCACGGACATATTCATCTGTACGATTTATTGGCCGTGCGCCGTACCAAATGGCAAAACACAACCGTAATCAACGCTTACGGTCATTATGTAATTGATATGGGAGAATCAAATGGAAGTTGACAGTGTAGCGATGCAGGCGTACGCGGATTTTTCGCGCGCCCGCGGCAAAGCGGTTCTTTCGCAGATCCAGCATTTTTTAAATACGGATCGCGACAAACTGCTTTCTTTTAACGATGTTAAAGATATTTTAAAACCTAAAAATGAGGTTTACAGAGGAAGCCAAGTCGTACCGATAAAAATGATCGTCGGCAGCGAGGGGCGTTATCACGATTTTAACAAATATTTTCTTCCCAGAGCCGAACATATGCGCCACCGCTGGCAAAGGGTAGATGAAGCGCATATCAAAGATATAATTCTTCCGCCCATTCAGCTATACGAGATAGGCGGGGTATATTTTGTCCGCGACGGAAACCACCGTGTTTCTGTAGCAAAAATGCAGGGAGTTGAATTTATTGACGCCGTGGTAACAAGCCTTGCGACCGAGATCAATATAAACCCGACTATGACTACCGATGAACTGCGCGAAGCGCTTATTTCTTACGAAAAAAATATTTTCTACGAAAAAACAAAATTCGGCGAACTTACCAATTATACCGATTTGAATTTCAGCGCGCCGGGACGTTACGATGTTATTTATAATCATATACTTGTCCATAAATATTATTTGAACGAAAACCTTGAAGAAGAAATCCCATTCAGCGACGCGCTTGTCTCGTGGTACAACAATGTTTTTAACCCCGTTATTACGATAATCAGGGAACAGTGGCTGTTAGTAAATTTTGCGGGAAGAACGGAAGCCGATCTTTATGTGTGGATTATTAAACATTGGGATTTTCTGAAAAAAAAATACGGCACTTATCCGCTTGCAAAAGCCGCCGGAGACTTTTCAAAAAAGTACGGTCAAAAAGGAAGTATATTAAGGTACATTTCCGTATTTGCAGGTAAAATATTCCGCTCGAACAAAGGAGGGGCGTAATGGCGGTTTTGTCGATTCAATCTCATGTAGTTTTCGGCTATGCCGGAAATACCGCCGCCGTTTTCCCTTTACAGCGTCTCGGGCGCGAAGTTTGGGCTATTAACACTGTCGAGTTTTCCAACCACACTGGCTACGGCGCATGGAGGGGAAAAGTCTTGGGAGCGGAACTAACGGCGGATCTTGTTACCGGTCTTGAGGAAAGAGGCGTTTTAAACCGCTGTGAAGCGGTTCTTTCAGGTTATTTGGGCGATGCGGGTGTCGCAATGTCAATCGCGGATGCCGTTAAGAAAGTACGAAGCAAATCTCCGGGCGCAATTTACGCCTGTGATCCAGTAATGGGAGATACAGGACGCGGTTTTTATGTAAAGCCCGATATCCCTGAAATCTTAAAAAAAGAACTTATACCGCTTGCCGATATTGTCACTCCAAATCAATTTGAACTTGAAGCTATTACGGGAATTAACGCGCAAAACCTTTCCGACACTCTTAAAGCCGTAAATATCCTGCACGATATAGGGCCTTCTATTGTGCTTGTAACAAGTTTTAAGGAAAAAGAAGGAGAGCTTTCCATGATCGCCTCCGATAATAAAGAAATATATAAAATTACAACGCCGGAATTGCCGTTCAACAAAAATGTCGCTGGAACCGGGGATATGACTATGGCCGTCTTTTTATCGCGGTATCTTGAAACCGGGAACCTAAAAAAAACTTTGGAACTGTGCACAGCTTCCGTTTTCGGCGTTCTGAAAGCAAGCTTAAAAACGGCGGATACAAAAAACTGTGCGCCCATAGACCTTAAAATAATAGACAACCAGAATGAGCTTGTCTCTCCTTCAAATTTATTTAAGGCGGAAAAAATCTGAGTGAAAACAGCCGAATGGGCAAATACAAGCCCGTACAACCGTTATTTTGATTTTATTGCTCCCAACGCCGACCGTTATGCGATACTTATTGATTGTATAAACACGCTGAACCTTAACTCGGCGGTTATAGACGTAGCGGGAAACCGCCACATTTTTATTTTTCCGCCGGGACAAAAATCTCTGCGCCGGTCGGGCGGCGTTTTTCCGTTTAATAAGTTAAGTCCTTATTTATTTTCCGCTCATTACGACCGCGTTCCGGGGAGCCCGGGAGCTAATGACAACAGCATTGCGGTGTTTCACCTGCTTAACACGGCAATTATCCTCGCAAAACGCGGGATAGACAAATGGATCATGGTTTTTACGGACAAAGAAGAATTAATGGCCGGAGAAGGCATTGAAAACCTCGGCTCTTTCACGATGGGGGAAAAATTAAAATCATGGGGGCTTGAAAAAGCGAAAATCTACAATTTTGACGCCTGCGGTTCCGGCGGCGTTTTTATTTTTTCAACAACAACAGACATTATCTTAAAAACATCAAGTTTTAACCGCCCTAACATAAGCAAGGTGAGTAAAAACATTGCATCTCTGCGCGATCACGCTCTTGAAACGGCCCAACACCTTAGGCTGGAAAGAGTATTGCTCGCCCCTACTCCGTTTTCTGACGATGTCGGCTTTCTGCGCGCAGGTCTTGCCGCCCAAACAGTTACCATGCTTCCGGCTAACGAAGCCGATCAATACGAAGCTCTCCTGCGAAGCCGACCAGACTTCGGAAACATGATTATATCGGGCGAAATCAAAAAACCCGCCGAATACCGCCGCCTGCCCGAAACATGGCGCAGTCTTAACAACGCCCAAGACACCCCAATGCGCCTGACTCCTGAGCATTTTCAGACTGTCGTTAATTTCATGGTCCAACTGTGCGCGGGAAACGGTAAATAATAAAAACTGTTCTTTATAAATATATAAAAATATGTTACAATAATGAAGAAAACAACCTTGAATTACGGGTGTTTTTTCCAATAAGCGGCGGATTCAAAAGATGGCAAAGACTATTATCGACAGTAAAGTACTGCGGAATAATTACCGTGAACTTGTTTTCGTATTCGCGGCCTTCGCGTTAATGGCGATGGTGGGCTATTTCTCAATCGGGAACATCCTTAGGAAACACCTTTTATCCGGCGCCAAGGAAATGCTTTACACGGCGGAAGCGAATATCAGAGCGGGACTTTCGGAAGCGGAAACCGCCCTTATCAATTCTTATTATGTGATAGAAGGCATGGAAGAAAAAGACGCCTCAAAACAGGAAATCCTCGACTACTTAACTATTACTACAGACTGGATGCGAAGACGCGAACAGGGGCTTCTTGATTACTACGGAATTTACGGGTTTATCAACGGCGAATTTTACGACAGTATGGATTTTAAGGCTTCAAGAGACTATATCCCTCAAAGACAGCCTTGGTATCAAACCGCGATACGAAGCGGCAGAAATATCGCGTATACGGCGCCCTACGAAGACGCCCGCACAGGCGACATAATTATTTCCGCTGTGCGCAACATTGATATAAAAAAAGGCGATATATCGGGCATCTTAAGCGTGGACATAAATATACAATGGTTACAGGATTATGTCTGCTCGCTGAAACTTACCGAGAGCGGCTACAGCATACTCCTTAACAGGGGCATGACCGTCTTAACCCACCCCGATATAACGCATGTCGGGAGTCAACTTGAGGATTTGGGCAAAAGTTACGAGGAAACCGCAAAAATATTACGCTCGCACGAAGAAGTATTCGCGCGCAGAATAACCGACATAAACGGCAGTTCCGCCATAATTTTTATTAAGCATATATTCAACGGCTGGTATGTATGCATTATAACGCCTTATTCCGAATTCTACAGAGACCTGTACTTTTCCGCAGTAATAATGATCCTTTTGGGGATTGTACTATCCGTCTTGTTATGCTACATACTTCTGCGCCTCTCCGCCGCTAAAATGCGCGCGGATGAAGACAATAAATCCAAATCGTCTTTCCTCGCCAGCATGAGCCACGAGATACGCACCCCCATGAACGCCATTACAGGCATGGCGGAGCTTCTTCTTAGGCTGGAACTTTCAGACGAGGCAAGGGGTTACGCCCGGGACATCAAGCACGCGGGAAATAACCTTGTTTCTCTTATTAACGATATTCTTGATTTCTCTAAAATCGAAGCGGGAAGGCTGGAAATCAATCAGGGAAAATATATGCTGGCGTCCCTTATAAACGATTCGGTCAACATTATACGTATGCGCATAGGAGAAAAACCTTTAAGGTTTTTCACCAACATAGACTCCAATATCCCAAACAGCCTTATCGGAGACGAAGTTCGTATGCGCCAGATTCTTCTTAACCTGCTGTCCAACGCCGTAAAATATTCTGAAAAAGGGCATATCGGCTTATCAATTTTGACGCAGAAACGTGAAGACAAACAGGTATGGCTTAAAATATCCGTTGCAGACACAGGGAGGGGCATCAAAAAAGATGACCTTGTAAAACTTTTCGGCGAATTTGTCCAAGTTGACACAAAGAAAAACAAAGGCATTGAAGGAACCGGCCTTGGACTCGCGATAACGCGGCAGCTTTGTATTCTTATGGGCGGCAGTATTACCGTAGAAAGTGAATACGGCAAAGGCAGTGTTTTCACGGCTATTATTCCTCAAGAAATCAATTCGCCGGAACCTTTTGCCGCTGTGGAAGAACCTTACAAAAAGAAAGTTTTGGTTTATGAACGCCGCTCTATCTACGCGCAAGCGGTATGCTGGTCTTTAGAAAACATGAGAGTTCCGTATGTCATTGTGACAAATCAAGATGATTTTACGAACGCTTTGTTCCGGGAAGATTGGTTTTACGTGTTCTCAGGATACGGCCTGTACTATCAAATAAAACCGGTAATGGAACAGTGCGCTTCTTTACATGACGGGAAAAAACCGCCGCTTGCTTTAATGCTTGAATGGGGAACAGAAGAATACATTCCCAATGTACGGTTCATGTCCATACCCGTACAGTCCCTCTCAATCGCGAACACTCTCAACGGCAAAGAGGACAGCAAAGGTTACGCCGAAAGCACGGGCGTTATCCGTTTTTGTTTCCCGTGCGCCCGCCTGCTTGTGGTAGACGACATCGCCACAAACTTAAAAGTAGCGGAGGGACTTCTTGCCCCATACAGAACAACCGTGGACACATGCCTCTCGGGGCGGCAGTCTGTCGAGATGGCGAAGAAAATCAACTACGACATAATACTCATGGATCACATGATGCCGGAAATGGACGGCATTGAGGCAACGGCGGTTATCCGCGCGTGGGAAGAAGAAGAACGCAAAACAAATCCCGCCCGCCGCCAAATACCGATAGTAGCCCTTACGGCAAACGCTGTTGTTGGAATGAAGGAAACTTTTCTTCAATGCGGATTTAACGACTTTATCGCAAAACCCATAGATGTTTCCAAACTTGATGAAATTCTTAACCGTTGGATACCGAAAGAAAAACGCGAAAGAATAACCGAGAGTAAAAACAGCGGAACGAAACAGGATTCACGGGACGACGGCCTTCAGAACTCCGCTTCAGACTCTTTATTTCCGAGTATCTTAAACATTGATACCGCAAAAGGCATTTCAATGACGGGCGGCACCGTTGAAAATTACAAGCAAGTGTTGTCATTGTACTGCAAAGACGTAGAAGAACGCCTTCCGCTTCTGGAAAAAACTATGGAAGATGATAATCTTAACATGTTTATTACCCATGTTCACGCCATGAAAAGCGCGTCCGCCTCAATCGGAGCGGCGGAGATGTCGGCTAAGGCGGCGGAGATGGAAAACGCAGGCAAGTCGGGAGACATAGAATTTATCCGGAAAAATCTCCTCGATTTTACGCGGCAGTTCAAGAAATTGATTGAAGAAATAAACGCCATTTACAAAAACGGCAAAGAAACAAAGCAAACCGCACAATCGGCGGACATTTCCGAAGAACAAAGTTTGCTGCTGCGTGATCTAAGACCCGCATTAGAAGCCCAAAAAACCGCATTAATCGACAGAATTCTTGATGAGTTGAATAAGCAGGCGAATAACGGTATTCGATCATCGCTGGATCAAATATCAGACAATATACTAATCGCCGAATACGGCAAAGCCGTGGAAGTTATTGACGACTTACTTAAAAAAAGGAGCGGTTCTTGAAATTTAAAATGCTTAAAAACAAACTTATACGCATTCTAACGGATATCGGAACTTCAGGAAGATATAAAAAAGAAGAAGAATTTAATTTATCGGATCACCTTATCCGTTATGTACTTATGAATTGCATAATAATCTTCGGCTGTATTATTTTGGGTGTATTTGTTGCGTTGAACATCAGCTTAAAACAATATTTTACGGCGGCTGTCTGCTGCGGCATGATAATCATGGGAATGGCGGCGTTTGTACTGGCTAGGACAAAGGTAAAACAAATTGTCCCCGCCACATTACTCATGATTTTTTACGCTCTGTTGTGTGTTTTGATTACATGGACAGGGGAATCGGACGGAGCGAATTTTCTGTTCATCTATGTGTATCCTTCGTTAACGATCATGCTTTTAGGGATGAGCTACGGCATAACATTGTCGGTAATCCTGGGAATTTTAATCTCGCTTGAAATGTTTATCCCCGGCCTTGCGCGTTTTAATTATTATTTTAATTTGTCTATCCGAATGCTTGTAACGTACAGCCTTGTTTTTTTTGTGATGGTCGTGATTGAAAGCACGCGGAAAACCAAAGACCGCCTGATAGAAAAACAAAACCGCCGCTTGCAGGAACTTAAACTTGAAGCGGAGACCGCGAACCGCACCAAAAGCAATTTTCTCGCGAGCATGAGCCACGAGATACGCACCCCGATGAACGCCATAACGGGCATGGCGGAACTATTGCTTCGAGGAGACATTTCCGATGAATCAAGAGGTTACGCGCAAGACATAAAGCAGGCGGGAAACAATCTTATTTCCATTATCAATGATATTCTTGACTTTTCAAAAATTGAGGCCGGCAAACTTGAGATAATCCCGGTAAACTACCTGCTTTCATCGTTGGTTAACGATTCTGTCAATATTATCCGGATGCGTATCGGGGAAAAACCTTTGCGTTTTTTTACCAACATAGACGGCAGTATCCCGAACAGCCTTATCGGCGATGAAGTGCGTATGCGTCAGATTATACTTAACCTTTTGTCCAACGCGGTCAAATATTCTGAAAAAGGATATATAGGTTTATCAATTTTGACGCATAACCGAGAGGACGGAAAGATTTGGCTGAAAATTACGATAACAGACACAGGCAAGGGAATAAAGAGCGAAGATCTGGAAAAACTTTTCGGGGACTTTGTACAAGTAGACATGAAAAAGAACCGCGGCATAGAAGGAACAGGGCTGGGGCTTGCGATTACAAAAAAACTTTGCCTTACAATGGGCGGAGACATTACAGTGGAGAGCGAATACGGCAAAGGCAGTACCTTTACGGTAATCATTCCGCAAGACATAGGCTCGCAGGAGCCTTTTGCGGCGGTAGAAGACGCGCAAAACAAAAAAGTTCTTGTTTACGAAGGCAGGGTAAACTATGCAAATTCGGTGTGCTGGTCTTTGGAAAACATGAAAGTTCCGTACACAATGGTAACAAATCAAGATGATTTTATCTCAGCGCTTTACAGGGAAAAATGGTATTTTATTTTTTCGGGTTACGGCCTTTATGAAAACATTAAATCGCTTATGGAAAAACCCGATACAGCTTTCGCGGGCGGCAAGAGACCGCCTTTGGCCCTTATGGTGGAATGGGGAACGGAAGCTTATGTTCCCGGCGTTCGCTTTGTATCTCTTCCTGTACAATCACTGTCCATCGCCAATACACTTAACGGCAAAGTCGATAGTAAAGGGTACAACGACAGTTTCGGTACTGTAAGATATACATTCCCCGACGCGCGGCTTTTGGTAGTAGACGACATCGCGACCAATTTGAAAGTAGCCGAGGGCCTTCTTTCCCCCTACAAGGTATCGGTAGACACGTCGCTTACAGGTTTTCAAGCCATAGAAATGGTAAAACGCAATGAGTACGACATAGTATTTATGGATCACATGATGTCGGAAATGGACGGCATAGAGGCGACAAAGGCTATCCGCACATTGGAAGGTGAACGCTTCCATACGGTACCGATAATCGCGCTGACAGCAAACGCGGTTGTGGGAATGAGGGAGATGTTTATAGAAAACGGCTTTAATGATTTTCTGGCAAAGCCCATAGACATTTCCAAACTGGACGAAATGCTAAACCGCTGGATACCGAAGAAGAAAAGAGACGTCAGAGAAACCTCTAATAACGTCCGTAATATCGGAGAGAGCGGGCATGCTTTAACAAAACCTGCGGGCGATGGAACGCAGATAGTAATCCCCGGCGTTGATACCTTAAACGGTATTGCCAAAACAGGAGGTACTGCCGCTTCTTACATTCAAGTGTTATCCTTGTTCGGCAAAGACGCGCAAGACAGACTGCCGCTTTTGCAAAAAACACCGGAAGCGGATTCTTTGAGCGCTTTTATAACAAATGTTCACGCTTTAAAAAGCGCCGCAGCAAGTTTGGGTGCGCTCGATATTTCCAAAGAAGCCGCAGAACTTGAAGCCGCAGGTAAAGCCGCAGACATGGCGTATATCCGCAAAAATCTGCCGTCCTTTGCGCAAAACCTTTCGGAACTTGTAAAAAATATCCGTACAGCGATAACTCCTTCCGTAGAAGAAGGAATTAATAAGACGGATATAAACGTTTCTGCCTCCGCCCTCCGCGAACTTGCACAGGCTTTAAAATCCCAAAAAACTTCCGAGATTGACCGTATTCTTGAAGAATTAATCGATAAACACCCCGATACGCAAACAAGAGAAATATTGGATAAAATTTCCAATGACGTGCTTATGGCGGAATTCGGCAGCGCTCTGGAAATTGTAGAAGAATTATTAAAGAGGTAAAATAAAATCATGGAAAATGAAAAAAAACTTGTTATTCTGGTAGACGACAATCCCGCGAACCTTAGGATTGGAAAAAACGTTCTTGCGGAAAAATACGCCGTTGCAACGGCGCCTTCGGCGGAAAAAATGTTCAGCCTTTTGGAAAACAACACCCCCGCCATGATCCTCTTAGACGTTGATATGCCTGATATTAACGGTTACGAAGCTATTAAAATTCTTAAATCCAAACCGGAAACAAAAGACATTCCTGTGATTTTTTTGACCGCGCGCACCGAATCGGACGATGAGCTTGAAGGGCTTTCTCTTGGCGCGATTGATTACATCACAAAGCCGTTTCAACCGCCCTTGCTTCTTAAACGAATCGAAGTACACTTGCTCGTAGAAGCTCAGCGGAAAGAACTCCAGTACTTCAACGAAAATCTGCAAAAGATGGTGGAAGAAAAAACAGAAAACGTAATAGAACTGCAGAACGCCCTTTTGAAAACAATGGCGGAATTGGTGGAATGCCGCGACGACATAACGGGCGGACACATTGAACGTACGCAGAGGGGAATAAAAATCCTTCTGGAAGAAATAGAAAACCGGGGCGTTTACAGCGATGAGACAAAAAAATGGGATATGAACCTGATTCTCCAGTCATGCCAACTTCACGACGTAGGCAAAATATCAATTGACGACATAATCCTAAAGAAACCGGGAAAACTGAATGAGCAGGAATTTGAGGAAATGAAAAAACACGCGAGTTTCGGCGAGCAGATAATAGAAAAAATTGAGACTTTAGCGAAAGAAAGCGATTTTCTGGATTACGCGAAAATTTTCGCCGCGAGCCACCACGAAAGATGGGACGGAAAAGGGTACCCCAGAGGTCTTAAAGGGAACGACATACCCCTTTTAGGCCGCATAATGGCCGTTGCCGACGTATATGACGCGCTAACATCGGTGCGCCCCTACAAAAAAGCCTTCAGCCACGAGGAAGCTGTGAGAATTATTACCGAAGGCAGCGGGACCCAGTTCGATCCGTCGCTTGTTGAGGTATTTTCCCATGTGGCAGATAAATTCAAGAACTAGCGCATTACACCCGCTTTACAATAATTTTCTTCCCTCATACTCCCAGCAGTTTGCTGTACGCCTCAAGCGCTCCGTCGCCGAAATTGCCGGAAAGCACCTTCTTTGTCAGAATCTTTCCAAGCTGTACGCCTTCCTGATCAAAGCTGTTAAGGTTCCAGACAAATCCCTGGAACATAACCTTGTTTTCATAGTGCGCGAGCAAACTTCCCAATACGGCGGGCGTCAATTTTTTTCCGAAGATCAAGCTTGATGGGCGCTCTCCCTTAAACTCTTTGTTTCCGTCCGCGCTGTCCTGCCCTTTGGCGAAAGCCACAATTTGAGCGGCAAGGTTCGCTTTTAATTTAGTCTGGCTTACGGAACCGTCAACGCTTACGTCATCTCCTCTCTGGTTTTCAAAAAAGCCGATGAATTGAAGCGGGACAATGCCCGTCCCTTGATGAAGAAGTTGGTAGAACGAGTGCTGTCCGTTTGTTCCCGGTTCCCCGAAAAGAACGGGGCCGGTGCTGTAATCGACAGGCTGTCCGTCGCGGTTTACGCGCTTTCCGTTGGACTCCATATCCATCTGCTGTAAATGCGCCGGGAAGCGGGAAAGAGCCTGGCTGTACGGCAAGACCGCAGTATACGGAAAATTCAGGAAGTTGCGCTCCCATACGCCGATTAGCGCGTCAAGAAGGGCGGCGTTTTTAAGAACGTCGGTTTCAAGGGCGAGCTTGTCCGCTTCGGCGGCACCTGAGAGAAATTCCTTAAATACCTCGGGGCCGAAAGCGAGGGAAAGAACACAGCCGCCCACTCCCGATGTCGACGAATAACGGCCGCCGATATAGTCGTCTATGTAAAAAGAATCAAGATAGGCGCTGTTACGCGCGAGAGGACTTGTCTCGCTTGTAACTGCTATCATATGCTTGCTGGAATCAAGTCCCGCTTTTTTAAGTTTATCCTTTACAAAAAGCTCGTTAGCAAGCGTTTCCTGTGTAGTGCCGCTCTTTGATACAAGAATAAACAGGCATTGTTCAAGATTGCAGGATGCGATTACGGCGGAAGCGTCGTCAGGGTCTACGTTGGAGATAAATTTCGCGTCAAGCTTCTTCTTGCCTTCAATTACAGCCCAGTTATCAAGGGCAATGTACATGGCGCGCGGCCCAAGGTCCGAACCGCCGATGCCAATTTGCACGGCTGTGGTAAAATTCTTGCCCGTGGAGCCTTTGTATTTGCCGCCATGCACGGCGGAAGCGAAATCGCAGAACCTCTCAAGTTCTTTGCGGTAAAAATCCCCAATGTCTTTTCCGTTTTCCGTAACCGGTTTTCCCTGCTGTCCGCGCGACAGGTGGTGAAGCACCTTCCTTTTCTCGCCCGTGTTCATCATCTCTCCGTCAAGAAGGGCTTTGTACTTTGTTATAAGTTCCTGCTCGTCTGCCAGTTCCTGCAACAGTTTTACCGTCTGCCCGTCAACGGCTTTTGCCGCCCATGAATATTTAAGGCCTGCCGCCATCGGAAGAATACACTCCCCCACCCTTTTAGCGTCAAGTTTGTCCTTAAAAGAAAAAGCCGTCTTGGCGTGTTCGGCAAGCTTATTATACGAGCCTGTTTTATCAAAATTAATGAATTTCATATATCCTCCTATATATCATACGGTTATTTTATATTATTTTTAAGAGTTGAACAATTATCTTAAAATATGATATTTTGTAATAAAATCACTGATGGGTCAGCAAATATTAGACTATCTAAAATCTCATTATATGGTTATTTTATCGCACGCTAAAAACCTTGTGTCTGCGGTAGTCATTCTCATATTCGGCTTGAGCCTTTCCAAAGGCGCGCGTAAGATTGTACAAAAGGCCAATTCAAAATGGCCGAAAAGCGACGGAACCGCCGTCCCCCTGTTACAGACAGTTATCCACTACGGAATAATCATTATTTGTATAATTATGATTCTCAATGTTTTCGGGGTAAGCACAACAAGCCTTATCGCCCTGCTTGGAGCGGCGGGCGTTACAGTCGCTCTGGCGCTGAAAGACACACTTGGGAATATAGCGGCGGGTATCGCGCTTCTTTTATTGGGAACTTTCCATAAAGGAGAATACATTGAATTCGGCCTATTCAGCGGGACTGTAAAAGAAATTAATTTATTTACCACGATTTTGGAAACACCGGAGGGTATTTATATATCCGCCCCAAATTCCAGCATCTGGGGCGTTCCCGTAAAAAATTACACCCGAAACGGGCAACGCAGGATGGAACTTTCCGTCGGCATCTCCTACTCTGATTCCGTTGACACCGCTTTTCAGGTAATGCGCGATATAATCAACGCGGAAAAGCGACTATTAAAAAAACCGGCGGCTCAGGTTTTCCTTCAATCTATGGACGACAATTCGGTAAAAATCACTATTCGCGCGTGGGCCGCGATTCATGATTACTGGAACATTTACTGGGATATGAATAAATCAATTAAAATAAAAATAGATGAAGCGGGTCTGCACATTCCGTTTCCGCAGAGGGATGTTCATATTATTCAGGAAAAACCCGAAAGCGCCAATAATTTATCACCTTGACAATCCGCGTTTTTTAACGGAAAATTCTTATATAACGGAGGGAAAAAATGGCCAATAAAGAATTAATAGAAAAAACACTAAATAAGGGAGAGGGCGTTTTCCGCCTGAATCCCAATTTTATACCGCGCCCCTTCGGCGTTGAAGGCAGGCGTCTCAGGCTTCATCCGGATGATTATTTCGCCTACGGGTTAGCGCGCGGTTCGATAAAAGAACGCTGGATGTCTTCCACGAACATTGCCCAGAACGGACCGCTGGCGGGACTGGAAGAGGGATTAAGCTTTGTCGCGGTTGATTACGGCACAGATGAAAAATTCAGCCTGAAAGAAGCTGTTGAAACATTGGGAGCGACAATCATCGGAAAAGAACTTATCGATAAATACAAAGGTTTCCCGGTCTTCTCAAAATTCTACGATCTTAAAACCCCGCTTTTCCATCATCTTCATCTTGATATGGAAGCCGCCGCCCGCGTAGGCAAGCTGGGCAAGCCTGAATGCTACTATTTCCCGAGACAGTTCGCGAGCCACACGGGAGAAATCAACGCTACCTATTTCGGCTACGACCCCGACACAAAACCCGAAGAAGTAAAACAACGCCTGCGCGATTACAACAATGGCGACAATCGCATAACGGAACTTTCCCGCGCGTGGCGCATTGAGTTGGGTTCAGGCTGGTACTCCCCCGCCGGTGTAATCCACGCGCCCGGTTCCGTAATGACCTACGAGCTTAACTGGAACGGAGACGTCAACTCTGTGCACGAAAACGTCGTTTCAGGCGTCACCTACCCCCGCGAATTTATGAACGGCGAATGTCCTCCCGATAAAAAAGACGACATCGATTATATTTTCAGCCTGTTGGATTGGGAGAAAAACACGGATCCCCACTACAAAAAACGCTTCGGCCGCCCGCCAATCACCATTGTTAAAAACGCTGACCATGAGGAAAAATGGATTTCCTACGCCAACGACGGATTTTTCAGCGCGAAAGAGCTTTCAGTTAACCCCGGCAAGAGTGTAACAATCAAGGAACCCGCCGCGCACGGCGTTATCTTCATTCAGGGCCACGGTAAATTCGGCGCATACCATTGCGAAGCGCCCGGCATGCTCCGTTTCGGCCAGCAGAGCGCCGACGAATTCTTTGTAAGCGAAGACGCCGCTAAAAAAGGAATTGTGATCACCAACACAAGCCCGGTAGAACCGCTGGTACTGTTAAAGAGCTTCGGACCTAATCATCCCGACGCGCCCGCAACTAAAAGCGTTTAACTTTTAGTCTTAGTCTTCTCGCAGTAGAATTCCCACGCTTCCTTATCGGTGTATTTGTAATGTACAATTTTCCCGATAGCGTCAGCCATTTCTGCGGGGTGATAACTTTGGAAAATATTTCTGCCCATATCAAGCCCGCGCGCGCCGCCCTGCATTGATTGGTACGCCATTGTAAGCGCTTCTTTTTCGGGAAGTTTCTTGCCTCCGGCTACCACGATGGGAACAGGACAGGCGGCGACAATTTCCTCGAACTTGTCACAGTAATAAGTTTTTACGATATTAGCGCCTAATTCCGCCACAATGCGGGTTGCAAGTTTAAAGTACTGATCTGTCCGCTCCATGTTTTTCCCCACGGCGATAACGCCCAGAGTGGGTATGCTGTAACGCGCTCCGGCATTGATCACTTTAGAAAGGTTGTCGATACTTTCAAGCTGGCCGTCCGCGCCGATAAAAGTCTGAACCGCGAGGCAGTCGGCGTTCATGCGGATAGCGTCTTCAATGTCCACCGAAACTAGCTCATGGCTTAAATCGTCGTTTATCATTGATGATCCCGCTGAAACCCGCAGGGCGATTCCCTTCCTGAAATTCGGCTTAACGCAGGTTCTGAGCGCCCCGCGAGTCGCCATAAGCACGTCAATATGATCGATTAATTGCGGGATAAGTATGTCCAGCCGTTCAAGACCGGAGACGGAACCCATAAAATAACCGTGATCAAAAGCGAACATCACCGTATTGCCGCTTTTTGGGTTAAAAATATTGGTTAAGTGCTTTTTCATCCCCCAATCCAGATTCGCGGCTCCCTTAACGTGAAAATTCCCGTTTGTCTTAAAAGGCACGTCAATATGGTAGTTTTTCTCTACTTTTGTCCCTTCAGTATCTGCCATAATTATCCTCCATGTGATATTATTTGTTATTATATATTATGATAACATATAAAGATATAAAGGGGGAGTTATGCCCGGCGAATATTTGATGGCTGTAGACGCGGGAACAAGCAGCGTACGTGTTGTTATCTTTGATTTTGAAGGCAGTCAGATCGGCTGCGTTCAAAAAGAATGGAAACACTTGGAAGATCCGCGGTACCCGGGCAGTATGGACTTTGACTGGAGGACCAACTGGTACCTTACAAGCTCCTGTATCAGGGAAGTCATGGCGGAAACCGGAATCAAGCCGGAACAAATAGCGGCCCTGTCCAGCACCTGTATGCGCGAGGGAATTATCCTTTATGACGCCGCGGGAATGGAAATATGGGCATGCGCCAATGTGGATGCCCGCGCCGTAGATGAAGTCACGCAACTAAAGCATATAAACTCAAACCTTGAGCGGGAATTGTACATGGAATCGGGCCAAACCTTCGCGCTTGGGGCTTTGCCCAGGCTGTTGTGGGTAAAAAACAACATCCCCGATATTTACGCCAGAATCGCCCGTATCGGTATGTTTAACGACTGGATAATTTATAAACTTTCTGGCGTATTGGCGGTAGAACCAAGCAACGGATCAACCACAGGGCTTTTTAACCTAAAAACCAGAACATGGGATAAAAGCATAGCCCGGCGCTGCGGGTTACGCGACGATATTCTGCCTGATGTATTGGAATGCGGAACGCCCGTTGCGAAAGTATCCAAAACAGGCGCGGCACAGACCGGATTGCTTGAAGGTACTCCGCTTGTCGTAGGCGGCGGTGACTGCCAGCTTGGAACCGTCGGAGTTGGAATTGTTGAGCCTAACGAGGCTGTCGTTTTCGGCGGCAGTTTCTGGCAATATGAGTACAACACCGATAAAGCCAAATGCTCCGATAAATGCGATGTG
>Ga0268262_10001438_pt1 | contig 29512 bp, 34 predicted proteins | sample TergutNc150P3_FD_190354 | JGI IMG/M metagenome (GOLD analysis project Ga0268262, IMG submission 190354) | Nasutitermes corniger P3 segment gut microbial community from laboratory colony in Florida, USA - Nc150 P3 (SPAdes) (version 2) | ecosystem: Host-associated > Arthropoda: Insects >... | reverse complement strand
CCGACCGACAGCTGCCTACGGCGCTGACGGCGTGACAGCCCCCCCCCCCACAAAAAAACACTCGCAAGCAAACACGGCTTTGTAACAATCGCGTTACAACCCAAGCCGTATCCACTCCCGGAAACATCCCCGCAAGGGGCAGGAACGCCGCCGAAACGCCGCGAAACCTGCTCTACTGGCCGAATTACGCCATCGTCGAGGCCCTCGTCAAAAGAACGCTTCAATTTAACTATAATTCTAACTTTCTTAAAGGAGCAGGACGTATGAAAAGCATTGTTCGGATGTTTATGTTGTCGGCGGTGTTGTCGGTCGTGTCGGTTGGTTGGTTGGGTTGCGGCGGGGATAACGGGGCTGGACCGAACAACGAGACCGGATCGAACAACGGCGGCGCAACGGACGTATCGGTTACGGGAGTAACTCTTAATCAGAGCAGTCTTTCCATGACTGTGGGCGGCGCGGCGGTAACGCTTACCGCGACGGTCGCGCCCAATAACGCGACGAACAAAACAGTGGGTTGGAGTTCAAGCAATCCCAGCGTGGCGACAGTAACCTACGGCACGGTAACCGCCGTTGCCGCAGGGTCGGCGACAATTACCGTTACGACGGCGGACGGTAGCAAAACCGCTAATTGTATCGTTACAGTTACCGGATCTACTACGCCGACCACGCCGGATACCTACTCGCTTGACGGTATTTGGGTGAGTGGCGGGACGCAGATTATTGTTAGCGGCAATACAGGTGTTTTCGGTGCATTTGGTTCTCCTAGTAGTCTTTGGCAGAGTGCTATAGACAAAGGCTATATTAAAGTTAGCGACCAGTATTGGAAAAGTCTGACAAATACCGGTAATTTAACATGGTCGGGGCAATGTTTGGCTGTTACTTATAATACATCTAATCCTAATGTCGCTACGGGTACAACGTGGGGTAATGTAACATTCACACTAAGCGCAGACGGACAAACCTTAACTCTTAAGGATGGAACTACTACTATCCGTACTTGGACAAGGAGCACGGTCTACTCGCTTGATGGCGTTTGGGTGGGTAGTGGCGGGGCGCGGATTATTGTTAGCGGCAATACAGGTGTTTTCGGTGCATTTGGTTCTCCTAGTGGTCTTTGGCAGAGTGCTATAGACAAAGGCTATATTAAAGTTAGCGACCAGTATTGGAAAAGTCTGACAAGTACCGGTAATTTAACATGGTCGGGGCAATGTTTGGCTATTACTTATAATACATCTAATCCTAATGTCGCTACGGGTACAACGTGGGGTAATGTAACATTCACACTAAGCGCAGACGGACAAACCTTAACTGCTAAGGATGGAACTACTACTATCGGTCCTTGGACAAGGCAGCAGTAACCGCCCAATTTTTTAAATGAGCGCAAGTCCCCTCATCCCGCAATCGAGTAATCCCCGTCTCAACAATCAGAGGCGGGGCTATCCCGCCCCCGCCCGTCGCGGGAGCGGTCTGCGCGGTCGGTCGGGTGGGGGTCGGTGTAGTTATTGAATTCTTCTCAATAATTTTGGAGTTTCCTCATTTTCTCAACGTCATGGTGTCCGACGCGGATTATGTATATTATCCCATCCTCTTCATACCAAATCAATCGTAGGCTATCACTGGCGCGGCTTTCAAATAACTGTTTATTATTCAAATTGTTTTCCCGTGTCATTTTTCGGGTTTCCAATGACGGGTATTTGGTGCTATGCTCTTCAATAACGGCGATGGCTTTTGATACTCGAACGCGGTCTTGGGCGGATAGCCGCGCATAATCTTTCTCAAATTTTTCTGTGATACGTACTTCGCACCGCTTCATCGGATTCATTTCTTTAGTTCTACTCCGTACTTCCGATTCAATTCTTCAAGGGATATGTACGGCTGTAACGGCGCGATTTCGGCTTCGGCTTCTAATTCGTCCATAAATTCGTCAGGGTATACGACTTCCCCGACAATCGGAACAGGATAAGTTGTGCTTTTCGGTTTTACGGCGTTTATCATGGTCAAATCCTCCTTTTATATAAAGATAATACATTTCAAATAAAGAGTCAAATTATTTTTTTGACTTTACCTCCCGCCCCATATTATATTGATATTCCTCTCAATTTTGGCGTAACGGAGCGATGTTATGGACACAAAATACATATTCGTGACTGGCGGAGTGGTTTCCGGCCTCGGCAAGGGCATCACGGCGGCGTCTTTAGGGCGTTTGCTCAAACAGCGCGGGCTTAAGGTGGCGGCTCAGAAGCTCGACCCGTACATGAACATCGACCCCGGAACCATGAGCCCGTTCCAGCACGGCGAGGTCTTCGTCACCGACGACGGCGCGGAGACCGACCTCGACCTCGGACACTACGAGCGGTTCATCGACGAGAACCTGACTAAGTTCTCGAACCTCACCTCCGGCAAGGTCTTCTGGAACGTGCTTGAACGCGAGCGCGCCGGCGGGTACTTGGGCGGTACGGTGCAGGTCATCCCGCACGTTACGGACATGATAAAGGAGTTCATCTACTCCGGCGCGAAGGGCAGCGGCGCGGACGTGCTGATAACCGAGATAGGCGGCACGACCGGCGACATTGAGAGCCAGCCGTTTTTGGAGGCGATACGTCAGGTTTCGCTCGAAAAATCTCGCCAAAACTGCCTGTTCATACACGTAACGCTCGTCCCGTACCTAAAATGCTCCGGCGAACATAAGTCGAAGCCTACGCAGCACTCGGTGAAGGAACTCCGCGCTATGGGTATCTCGCCGGACGTCATCATAGCCCGCGCCGACGAACCGCTCAGCCGCGGCATCAAGGATAAAATCGCGCTCTTCTGCAACGTCAAGCCCGACTGCGTCATAGAGAACATGACCCTGCCGACGCTCTACGAAGCGCCGCTCATGCTCCACAGGAACGGACTCGACGGCGTGGTATGCCGCGGGCTGACGCTTGATGTCCCCGAACCGGATTTGGCGGAGTGGCAGTCTATGACGGGCAGAATCGGTTCGCGGGAGAGGACGGTGAATATCGCCATAGTCGGCAAGTACATAAAACTGCGCGACGCCTACCTATCCATAATAGAGAGCCTTAACCACGCCGGATTTCAAACCGCCGCGAACGTAAATATCCAATGGATAGACAGCGAGAACCAGATAGGTCAAAACGCGGCCGACGCGCTCGGCGGGATTGACGGGATGATAATCCCCGGCGGCTTCGGCGACAGGGGCATAGAGGGGAAGATCGCCGCCTGCCGCTACGCGAGGGAGAACGACATCCCGTACCTCGGCATCTGCCTCGGCATGCAGGTCGCGGTTATCGAATACTCCAGAAACGTGTGCGGGCTTGACCGCGCGAACTCCAGCGAGTTCGACGAACTCTCGCCGCACAAGGTGATAGACTTCATGTCCGGTCAGACGGGCAAGATGGGGAGCGGAGGCACGATGCGCCTCGGCGCGTACCCCTGCAAGACCGCGCCCGGTTCGCTGCTGAGCAGGCTCTACGGCGACGGGGAAATAAGCGAGCGCCACCGCCACCGCTTCGAGGTCAACGACAGTTACCGCGAAACGCTGCGGCAAAACGGCTTGGTAATTTGCGGAACGTCGCCGGACGACTCGCTCGTTGAGGCGATAGAACTGCCCAACAAGCGCTTCTTCGTAGGCGTCCAGTTCCACCCCGAATTCAAAAGCCGCCCCAACAAGCCGCACCCGCTGTTCTTGGGGCTATTGAAAGCGGCGCTCAGGGAGTCTTGACTCCCCAAAAAAGTCAAAAAAATTGACATTGGTTGAGCGCGGAAATTAATTTATAATAGTAGTTTTTACTGCAAATCACTGCGGCTGTATAAACAAAAAATCCCCTAGAGGGGGCAGAATATGGAAGAGATTGCGGCAAGAAAATATGATATGGCGGAGTTGCTTAAAAACCCAGCCCGCCCGTTGACCAAAGAGCAGTACGAAAATTTGGATAAATACCTACGTCCAACCAATGACGACAAATCTGCCAAGGATGTTGACATTGGCGGTGCGGTGGACGAACTTATTGCGGAGATGGACGCAAACGGGTCATATTGGTGGTAGATATTCTATGGAAAACTTCAATTCTGAATGGTGGTTCACGCACTTTAAGAGATTAGCCGAAAGGGTTTATCGCTACGCTGAGGGTAATTTTGTAGTATACCATGAAAAGATGTTTGATCGTGTAAAAGAGCAGTACGAAAATCGGCATAAACTTATAAAAGCCGATATGTTCGGGGAAGGCGTTGCGGATGGGGACAGCAGATTGGATCGACACAAAATCGTCGCCCTTTATATCCAATTATTCTTAGAGTATCCGATATTTGAGGTACAAAAAGCGCATTCGGCGCCGTATCCTAAGCCCATGACTGTTTTTATCAATGAACTATACTGTTTGGATATTATGCGTTCCATTTTTAGAAAGTGGTCCGACAAATCGCTCGACATAAAAAGTTTTGAGGAATATAAACCGCGCTTTATAGAGTTGTTGGCTTGCTACCGTAATCACCATACGAAAATTGACAAAATTCCGCCGCATTTTCATTTTACATACGCCCTTGCCCATATAATGTACTTTATTGAGCGGTATTTTATGAAACAATCATTAAGATAATGCCCCGCCGACCGCTCGCAAAATCGAGCGGCGAGGGGACTCGGGGGAATCGGGGGGGACAGCGTACCCACCGGACACGATGGGTACGCGGAATGGTAATAGATCAATCGCTACTTGACGCAACGGACAGAAAGCCCGTTGGCAACATCGCCGCTTATCCCATCAATGTACACGTAGTCGCCTGAGGCTTCCATGTACCGGTCATTGCTTTTAAACCAGGACCAGCGAATATTGGTGCCTACGTAGTCGTAGAAGTCGCGGCGAAAAGGCCCATTAGACGTCCACCACGCGCCATACTCACCGGCAAAGCGGAAGATGGGGAGAAATACAGTGGCGGCGTAGTCGGCCTCAGGGCCAAAGAAAGAACTGGCGGTATAAACGCCGCCGGGCAAGGCCGAAAAACCGTAATCGTCCGTTCCATTGCCGGCAGTCCCGTGATCATACGTCCATCCGCTTTTCGCTTTCAACTTCTTGCCAGTCTCCTCACCGCCCACCGCTGTCAGCAACGTATCCCAATCCTCTATATCAGGCAAACGCCAACCGGTCGGGCACACCGTCTTCGCGTCCTCCCACGTATACAGCCTGCCGTATTTGTTGCAATTGGCTTGCACCTCGGCAGATGATAGCATCACTCTCTTCTCCCGCCATACGGTTCCCATAGTTCCCTGTGAGTCAATCATAACAGTCTCCTTAACCCAGACTAACGTTGAGTCGCCCTGCCCGTAACACCGAGAATTCGCCGTCGCCTTTCTCATATTCTCGGCCATCCACGTCTGACGGCCTATCTTGACGGTCTTGTATTTCGTGCCGTCCGCGTCGGTGATCGTACTTTTAACGACACTCTTAGGATTAACAATCCCGCCGTTGTCCCCGCCGGTGTTATCACCGCCGTTATCGCCGGTGTTGATGTTGTTCTCGTCCCCCGTCAACAAATCTTCGGGAGCTTCCGACTCGCCGCAACCCAACCAACAGACCGAACCGACCGCAACTACCGCCGCCAACAGCAGCGTCCGACTCAACTTCGCAAAAGTAAAACGTTTCATGCAATACCTCCCCCTATCCCAAGAGATAGTTTGAAAAGTGTTTGTTTAGTTAATATGTTACGTAAAACTAAGTACGGATTATTGCCAGCCAACAGTAACGCCGCTACACTTCCTGTTGTATTTCGACTGCTTGCCGCTTTCAAAGGTCATTGTCAGAGCGCCGTTAGATATGTCGTACGTACCGTCATCCACATTCCCATTCGGCTTGGTGATTAATAACTTGTTACCGTTAGTCTGCCATGAATACGTATGTTCAAGTACCCAAACATTATCATGGAGACCTATGTCTACCAAGTCTCCGTCTGATTTGAAAATAAGACCGTCTGTCGCAGACCCGCAACCGCTGCCGCCGCCTGACATCCACGCCTCGCCGTAGGCGCAAACAAGACCCCCGCTCGGACTGCCGTTGTTGTTACTGTTGCTGTTCCCGCTGTTATTCCCACCGTTGTCCGCGGGATTATTATCATCCCCGCCCCCGCACCCCACCCAACAGACCGCCCCTACAGCCAACGCCGCCGCCAACAACAGCGTCCGTCCCGACTTCGCCAAAGTAAAGATATTCATACCGCACACCCCTTTCAAAAAAGTTAAATAAAAATGATGATTGATGAATATTTATCATTGTCCGGCGTCAGGTCGGTTGGCTTCGCCGAGATAAACAAGTTCGACTTCGCTCAGCGACCTTAGTGTTCCCTCGTAAGTTCCCCAAGCGTTGTCGAAGGGAACCTATCCCGTTATAGGCGTCCCGCAGACGTGGCGGGTCATTTCTGGATGAAAACCCTGCCGTCCCGTGGCTGGGCGGGTCATTTTCGGGCGAAAACCCTGTCATTTCATGGCGTGGCGGGTCGTTTTCGGGCGAAAACCCTGTCGTCCCGTGGCGTATACGGCTCAAAATCGCTGTTTTCACGTATAAAATCCCCCTATTTTGACGAAAGTGTAACAATTAAACCTACGTTTTTGTTATACACTTTTTTAGAAGGCAAAACGTCGAAATTTGGGTCAAAAAGAGGGTTTGGCAGGGATTAAAAGTGTAACAATTAAAGGTACGTATAATTGTTGCACCCTACTAATATAATTAATAGGAATACATAGAGTCAAGGCGTCCCTGTCAAAAATACTAAAAAGGCTGTTTTCATCAATTTATCGATACTTAATATTGCCCAATATGTATATTATAGGCATGTCAGCCTATCCGAGAACCAAAAACCGCGTATTTCGGCAGATCGCCGCCGCCGTGGCGTCGGCGGCGTTGGCGGCGTCGGTATTGGAGTTGTCCGGCTGTTCGGGCCGCGTCTCCTACAACGTTACGCAGAGTTACATCGACCCCTACTTCTCCGGACGTCTTCTGAACAACGCGCAGGTCGCCGTGCTGCCCTTTCTGACGCCGCGCGGCGGGATAGTGGACGGCGAGCTTGAGTCGGAGCGGATGGCTAAGAAGCTTAGGGCGTTGCGTCCCGATATGGTTTTCGTCTCCTATATTGACTTTGAGAACGCCTTTCCGGCGCGTTTCGACCGGCGGATGGTGCAAGAGTTCTACGGTAAGCTCTACGAGGAGGATATCCTCGGCGTGAAGGCGATGGATTCGCTTTGGGATCACGTCGCGCAGCCTTATTTATTGGTCTACGCTCTGCGGGCGGGGGCGTTCGTGAACAATGTGGACAGGAGCGTGTTCAAGCACGCTGTCGTGATGTGCGAGTTGTGGAGCCGCGAGGAGCGGGCTGTCGTGTGGAGGGCGTCGTGCATGGGCGTGTCCGACGACAAGGGCATACCGGACGGGGAGCTGATGGCGGAGGGCATGCGCCGCCTCGCCGAGGCGATCCCGCCGACCCTGCCGAACTACGGGCGCGAGGCGTGGTAACCGGTGAAAGAGAGCGCCGAGCGTACGGTCAAGGTAGGGTTTACGCGGGACCCCAAGAAGGTCTTCGACGAGATAGACTTGGTGACGGCGGAGATGGTGCGTCAGGGGTGGGTGTTCGTGGAGGGGATGATAGAGGACGGTTTGGGCTGCGCCCATTTGTTTTTTGAGAGGGAGATAGAAATTTAATAACAGTAATAATAATAGGAGGTCTGCTTATATGGGTAGAAAATCAATACGGCGTTTGCGTCTAACCGCGTTTTGCCTGATAACGGCGCTTCTATGCGCTCCGGCTTTCGCGATCAACGCCGTGGTTACCGACATAAACGGGCAGGAATTCAATGTGCTGTCTATCAAGATGTCCAATGGTTCAAAGCTCAAGGTGATTTGCGGCGAGGCGCGGATGGTGGTGCCGTTTAAGTCGGTCAGCGTCATGAAGATCGCGCCGGGTGTGATGAGGTCGGTTGACAAGCAGTTGTATTTCGGCGTGGAGATACATACGGGCGACGGGTCGGTTATAGGCGGTTTTGACGGCGGTAAGCGTTGTCATGTTTACTCCGGCAACGGTTTTGTTGGCAAGACCGCGTCGAAGGCGAAGTTCAGTTCGCCGCTGGGCAATGTCATCTCGGTGTCTATCGAGGGCAAGGGGGCGGAGAAGAAGAGCGGCAAAGGGGACGACGAGGATGAATCGGAGGAGTGATACGAGGCATACGCCGTCCTTGGTGTTTGTCAGCCATGTGGATGAGGCGAAGCGGCGCGAGCGCGAGAAGAAACTCTCCTTCTCCGCGATAATCGTCATCGGGATTTTTTGCGCCCTGTTGACGCTGATAGTTGTTTTAGCCGTGCGCCACATACACATGTTCTTCAATCCCACCGTGGAGAATACGGAGCGCCTGCTCTCTATGGGAAAGCCCAAGGAGGCTATAGCGCTGCTTGACAGAATGGAAAACGACGCCGGCGGCGGGGATGTCGACGGCAAGATAAGTTTGCTTCGCGGCAAGGCGCTTTACTCTTTGCTGTTAGAGCAGTTGCGCGTTGAGAAGTGGGGGAGTTACGGTATAAATCCCGACAATTGGCTCGCTAACCCGCTTGCCGCGGAGGCGGAGCAGTGCTTCATAGACGCCATGGCGGCGTCGCCCGACGACCCCGAAATACGTTTGGTGCTGGGCAACCTCTACAGGGAGCAAGGGCGCTTCAGCGACGCGGAGCTTATATTACGCTCTTTGCTTGAGATAGACGACGAAAACGCCGAGGCCTATTTGGCGATAGGGCTGCTCTACGCGGAGGGCGCCCAATTGGACGCGGCGGAGAGAGCGCTCACCGCCGCGTGGGAATTAAACCCGGGAAATCCGAAAATAGCGAAGAATATCGCCTACTTCTACAGATTCTACCTCAACGACCCTGAAGCGTCTATAGAGTGGTTCAGCCGTTACCTTCGCGGCAATCCCAGACGGGACACGGATATAAACCTCATACGTGCGGAGCTTGCGGATTTGATAGAGCGCTACCCGGATTACGAGGGGTATAAGGTTGAGGCGGACGCGAACCTAAACCGGGGCGTCGGCAGGAAATTCGCGCCGAGAACGGGTTCGCCGTAGTTTAACAGCGTACTTCGCCAGTTAAACGCGCCCAGTTATCGATAAACGCTTGTTTGCCGGTAGTATTTATGATGGATGTTTGCCCCGTTATAACAATATCTTTCCCGAATACCACATCGCCGTTTACGCTCAACGATTCGCACTCGACAAGCGACGGCGCCCCGTCGGGGAAACGTTCCTTTAGTTTGTCCAATGTGCCGTAAAAACGCGGGTCTAAGCGGACGTTCATCTGAATTGATTTATGCCGTTTGTTCATCACAATGCGGTAGTTTTCCGTTAAATCGTAATAATCCGACCATAGCAGCAGCAGCTCCTCGCAGTTTTTCACGGGCGCGAACCGGCTTCGCGGCACCCTGAGCGCGCCGGCGTTTTCAAAGACGGAGAGCGCTGACCCCATGGCGCTCTCCAACTGTATGACGTCGGGCGAGTCCGCGTCGCGCGTGTCAAGTTTTTTTACGTTGCGGATCATCGGCAGCGTCAGCGTCCCGCAGCTCCATATTTCGTGCAGGGCGTCTAAGCGTATCCACAGGTTGTTGGTGTTGAAGTAGCGGTGCAAATCGGTGTTCATAAATCGGTTGAACGATTCCGGCGGGCACTGCGCCGCCTCCCTTAGCGCCAACTGCCCGTTTTTCATTCGCGCGATATGGCCGCCCTTGCGGTCCATGAACGTTCTATCCGTTACCTCCATAAGGAACGGGAAGCCGCTGTCGGCGAAGTACCCCAATATCCGTGTGTCGAGGGCGGCGTCGAGGTTGTCTATGTTAGAGATGAAAGCGTACTTGTAGCCGCGCTTGAGCAGCGTGTCCAACACGCCGGAACTTTGGATAGCGGCGTAGAGGTCGCCGTGCCCCGGCGGGTTCCACTCCAAGCGCCGGTCGTGCGGGGCGTCCACCGGCGACAAGTCGGCGGCGTTGATCTTTGGGAACTTGTGCTGTATGAATGACGGCGGGATGTCGGTTTTTATGTCGGGGTACTTGCCGAGCGCCTCTATGGTGTCGCTCTCGGTGTTAAAGCTGTTCATCATGATAAGCGGTATGGAGAGTCCGAAGCGCTTGTTTAGACAGCGGATCTGCTGTGCCGTGATGTCGAGGAACGAAAGCCCGTTCTTAACGGGGATTAGCGACTTGGCGGTATAAAGCCCCATGGAGGTGCCAAGCCCCCCGTTGAGCTTTATCACAACGGCGTGCGCGAGCGCCTCCTCGCCGACTATGTGCAGGTCGGCGATGTCGGCGAGAGCGGCGATGTCGCTCTCCGCCACCGGATCAATATCGGATTCCGCGATGTAGCCGGTCTTCCCGTGGCGCAGCGCGTCGTAGTAACGCAGGAAGATGTCGATAGCCGTCCGCGGCTGCCCTTCCCGCGTCATTTTGTCGGCGAAGAGTTGGGCGGTAGCGTCTGTCGATATTGAATTTGAATTTGAATTTGAATTAATAACGCTGTTCACGGTAAAAGTCCTTAAAAATCAAATTCTTTAAAATCTTTTAAAATCAAAGTCTTTTTTAGACGGAAGGCTGCGCCTTCCATAGATAAATCGGGGGCTAAACCCCCGATTTTCAGTCAACGTCAAAAGAAAAAAGCCTTCTTTTTTGACTTTATAGCTAAGACCCAATATTAATATATATTAGGGAACGCCGCCGAGGTATTCTTTTTTAGCTTGGCGGTTAATTCAGGTTCGTTAATATTTAATAATTTAGCGATTTCTTTGGCGGTATGGGGGAGGAAGGACGGTTGGTTCGGCTTGCCGCGGTGCGGGGCGGGGGATAGGTAGGGGGTGTCGGTCTCGATGAGTAATTTATCTATTGGAACGCTGTGAATTAGTTCGCGCAGGTGCGAGTTTTTGTAGGTTACTATGCCGGATATCGATATGTAATACCCGTTATTTACTATGTATTCTAGGGATGCCGCGTCGCCGGTGAAGCAGTGGAAGACGGCTTTTTTTACGCCGATGTCGCGGCAGATTTCGGCGGCGCGTTTCTCAATTCCTCGGGAGTGGATCACGGCGGGGAGGTTTGAGGCGGCGGCTATTTCCAATTGCCGGGTGAAGACCGGCATTTGTACCTCTATCGGCGGGTATGTCGGGTTGGTGCCGTCAAGGCCGATTTCGCCTATCGCTACGATCTTTTGATTTTGGGATTGATATAACTCCGTTAATTCGCCGTCCCAATCGTCCGCGAGATTGTTTGTGTCAAATGGAGAGATTCCTATCGCGGCGCGCAGGTTTTGCGGGAAGCGTTTGTATTGATCCAATACGATTTTCGCGGTGGGTATTGACACGGCGGTATTTATTATCGTGTCTACTCCGGCGTTGACCGCGTCGGCGATGACGGTTTTGAGTTCATCGTCCGAGCGGTCGTATAGGTGGGTGTGCGTGTCGATCATAATCAACGCCGAAAACAACGTTTTACTGTCTGGGCGCCGGCGCCGGTTGCGGCGGTGTCGGCGACTTACTTATGCCGGGGCTCATAGACTTGCTTTTACTTACAGCGGGCGGCGGTTCAGACTCTTGCCGCTGTCCGGCTATTGTCGCGTCTAATATGCTGTCGGCTATCTTCTTGCTCATCGCGTCTTGGTCTTCTAAAGAGGGGACGTTCGAGTCCGGTTTTTCGTCTACCACAGCGGCGGCGTCCTGCGGCTGGCTTATCCAGCCCTTCTTGTTGGCAATGAAAGCGAACACTGCTAAGACTACTATCAGGGCCGCCACAATTATGACCGCCGGATTTTTGTCCTGCCGCTGAACGCTCACGTCAATCTTGCTCGCCTGGGCTTGCAGTGTGTCGTCGGCGATCAGCCCGCGCTCTTTGTAGAATTCTTTTAGTATGATTTCGGCGTCCAGCGACAGATACTTGGTGAGCGACCTGATGTAGACTCTGACGTAAGGATCGGGCGGGAGCGAGTCGTAGTCGCTCGCCTCCAACGCCTTTACGTAACCGATGTTGAGCTTAAGGTCTTTGGCTATGGTCTCAATGGTGATTCTGCGCGTCAAACGCTCTTTACGCAGAATGTCGCCCACCTTATCCTTGCTCGCTTCTTTACCCGCGTCGTTAACCGGCTCTTTGACAGCGTCCTTAACCGGGTCCTTAGCGGTGTCCTTAGCCGTGTCTTTAGCCGCCGCGGCGGCGTTCGCGGACTCTTTGCGTTCGCTATTCTTCTCAGCCATTTGAACTTTCCTTTCTTACAAACCTTTTTAATAAGCCAAGCGTCGCCGTGACGGGGAGGCCCATCACGTTGTAATAACAGCCCTCTATCCTATCTATAAAAGTCATGGCCCCGCCCTGAACCGCGTATGCGCCGGCCTTATCCTCGTATTCCGGAAAAGAGAGGTAATGCTCGATCTCCTCCCCTTCAAGCTCCCTGAAAAACACGCCGGTGCGAACAGCCGCCGACTCGTTGAACCCCGCCTCGCCGCACAAGAGCGCGACGGCCGTAACCACCGTGTGCCGCTTCCCCGAAAGGAGGCTCAGCATCCTGCGCGCGTCGTCCTTGTCCGCGGGCTTTCCCAAAACCTCGTTGTCCAAAACAACTATCGTGTCCGCTCCCAGCACCAAGGCGCCCCGGCGGCGCTCCGACGTCTCGGCTGCTTTAGCGGCGGCAAGCCGGCAGAGCGAAGCGTCAAGGTCGCTAACGTCTATATACGCGCCCTCGTCCGTCACCCCGGATTTGGCGGTCTCGAAAGCAACCCCCATCATGCCGAGTATCTGACTCCGCCTCGGCGAACCGGAGGCGAGCACGACCGGACGGCGTATGTCGCGTGTCAGTATCATAATAAGAAGATAATATACATCATGGCAAAGTCAATAGCAAAAAAAAATATGTCAACTAAGCTCTTTAAGCTGACCCTCTATCTCCGAGACTTTCGCCCGCAACTCCGCCTGCCCCTCGTCCGCCAGATCCGCCTCTATCTTTTTCGCCGCCGCTATGACCGTCGAGTGGTTGCGCCCCCCGAACTCCACCCCTATTGTGAGGTTCGTCTGCCGCGTCCACTTCTTGCAGAGGTACATCGCCACGGCGCGGGGGAGCGCCGCCTCCTTCTTCCGCGTGTGGGCGCTGAGCTGGTTCACCCCTATCCCGTAAGCGGCCGCGACCGCCGCCATTATGCGCTTTACGGAGAGGCGCTCCTCCTTGCCGGTGATCGCGCCGCCGCACAGCTCCTTCGCTATGTCAAGCGTGAAGCCGGTATCGGAAAACGAGGCGGAGAAGATGTACTTGGTCAGAATGCCCTGAAGCTCCCTGACGTTCGACTTTATGCGCTCGGCGATATACTGGACGACGTCGTCGGGCAGGGTGCGCCCGTCCGACTCCGCCTTTTTGCGCAAAATCGCCATACGCGTCTCCAGGTTCGGAGGCAGCACATCCACGTTTAACCCGCCCTGGAACCGGTTTATGATGTGCGCCATCATATCCGGAATGTTCTCCGGCAGACAGTCCGAGGAGAGCACTATCTGCTTGTTTTCCTGCAATAGCTTGTCGAAAATGAGGTAAAACTGCTCCTGTATCTTACCCTTGCCGCTGAAAAACTGAATGTCGTCTATGAGCAGCAAATCGGTGTCCATGAATTTTTTGTAGAAAGAGACGGACGCCTTCTTGTCGTGTAGAAACTGCGTGTACTCGTTCGTGAACTCCTCGCTCGTTATGTAGACGACCTGCCCCACGGTGCACTCCGCCTGAGCGTAGTGCCCGATGGCCTGCAAGAGGTGGGTCTTGCCCAGCCCCGTCCCGCCGTAGATGATGAGCGGGTTGAACTTGGTGTTTCCGGGCGCCTCAGCCACCGATCGCGCCGCCGTTAATGCCATGACGTTGCTGTCGCCCTCCACGAACGTGTCGAAGGTGTAGCCCGGGTAAAAACGCCCTGTTTTACCGGAGACGGCCTGCGGAACCTGGCGGATCTGAGCCTCGACGGCTTGCTCCGCCAGCTGCTCGACGACCGTCCACTCCTTTGTAGGGTCGTGCTCGAAAGCGAGCGCGGTGAAACTGACCGCGCAGGCGGCGAGCGCCTCCTTGATCAGGTCGGAGAAATTAGCCTCTATCATATCGGCGGCGAACTTGTTGGGCACCTGGATGCAGGCGCAACCGTCGCCGCGGACGACCAATTCGGTGGTCCTAAACCACGTTTCGAACGCGGAAGCGGGTACCTTTTCCTCTATATAACGCTGACACGCCTGCCAAGGCGTCATTTGTGCCGTTTCGGAAGACAAAGCGGTTGCTAACATGTTATCCACATTTCCTCAGCTTAATTATATTCAACAACCTGTTGCATAAAAAACATCAAAACATTACTGCGCGCGCTAAAATAAGTTAACGCGCTAACACGTTGATTTTAATGTAGATAGATGAGCCGATCTCACACACCGCGTTAAGTAGTGGGAAAGTTATCGACTAGTTGTAAACACCTTGTCCACAGTTTATTCACAGTGAGTTATCCACATTTAGCGGTAACCCCTGTCTCCATCATAATATAGTATTTTTTTACGGAAAAAATCAAAATTTTTTTCATAAAAAAGCGGTGTCGGCAAGAAAGCGCGAAATTAGCGTCAAATAAGGGCTACCATCTCCCTGACGGCGGTGTCCATACCAACGAGAGCCGCCCGGGAGATGATAGAGTGCCCGATATTCAGCTCCTCTACGTGCTCGATGGCGGCCACGGGCGCCACGTTCAGGTAGTCCAGACCGTGCCCGGCGTTGACCCCGAGCCCCAGCTTGTGGGCGGCCATGGCGGCGGCGCGGAGCGCCTCAAGCTCGTCGCCGGCGGCCTGCGGGTTGGTCGCGTTGGCGTAGGCCCCCGTGTGCAGCTCCACGTGCGTGGCCCCCGCCTTGGCGCAGGCGCGGATCTCCCCGATGTCCGGGTTCACAAAAACGCTGACCCAAATGTGGTTCTCGCGCAAAGCCGCGATAGTGTTGGCCAGCTCACGCTCCCTCTCCCGCACCGGATACCCGCCCTCCGTGGTGCGCTCCTCCCGCTTCTCCGGGACGATGGTCGCCATGTACGGGTGCACGTCGAGCGCGATCTTCACCATCTCCGCAATCGGCGCCATCTCAAGGTTAAGATGCGTAGACACGGTATGTTTGAGGATGTGCACGTCCAAATCCTGAATATGCCGCCGATCCTCCCGCAAATGCGCCGTAATCCCCCTAGCCCCCGCAAGCTCCGCCAAAACCGCCGCGTGAACCGGATTAGGCTCCCGCCCCCCGCGAGCCTGACGGATAGTCGCTATATGATCAATATTTACGCCAAGCGTGGCCATTAGTTCTCCTTATTTTTGATGTTGACGAATAACTTTACTTGATAAATATACATCAATTCAGACTCAAAAAAATATTATTTTAAGATTTTGAATTTGATTTATTTAAAGATAAGGATCAACCGAACATGGTAACGGTACTACAGCGGGTTTCCAACGCAAACGTCTCCGTAAACGGCAAAGTCGTAGGTTCCATCGGCAAAGGGATATTGATACTGGTAGGCGTCCACAAAGACGACGGCGAGGCCGACGCTGACTTCTTAGCCGCCAAATGCGCCGGATTGCGAATCTTTCCCGACGATAGCGGGAAGATGAACCTCTCCGTCAAAGACATAAACGGCGAGGCGCTCGCCATATCTCAGTTCACATTGCTCGGCGACTGCGCCAAAGGCCGCAGACCCAACTTCACAGCCGCCGCGCCGCCGGAAAAGGGGCGGGAGCTGTACGATCGCTTCGTGGAAAAACTAAAGGAACAGGTCCGAAAGGTGGAGACCGGCATCTTCGGGGCGGATATGAAGGTTAGCCTATTGAACGACGGGCCGGTGACTATAGTGATCGATAGCGGAGATCGCGATTTCAAGGCAATAGCATGATCTTGCGCCGCAACGTGTTTTTTTGACCGCTGTCGGTGTTTATAGACGACGCCGTTATGAAGTAGACGCCCGGAACCGTTCGTTTTTTCATTATAGCCGGCGACCACTCAAGGCTTCCGTCCGCGCTCGTTCTGAACGCGCTCCCATTGCCGCCGCCAGTCTTGCCCGCGGCGCTCCAGTGGTCAATAATCTTCCCGTTCAATGCCACGATCGTCGCCTCCGATATGTCGCCGCCGGCTATGCGTATCGGGTTTGATTTGCGTATGTTCACCTTGTTGGGAGAAATCCTCAGCTGTCCGTTGTATATTGAGTCCGTGAGTTTCACAGCGAACCGTCCGGTTGATTGTCCGGCGTTGGTCGCCACAATCAGGCAGTAGCTTTTGCCGCTCCAGCCGGTAAGTTCGAGACGCCCGTAGCCTTTTGAGTCGACGCTTATAGGCACGATCCCCGCGCTGTCGCCCGCGCCCTCCGCCACAATGGCGCTTGCCCCCCACGTCGCGCCGCTTGCGGAAGCGTCCCTCTGCCCGCTTATAGAGAGAACCAGCGTGTCGCCGTGATCCGGTTGCGGCTTGTACATGAAGAGTCCCAGAGAGTAAGCGCGGATGTTGGCCGAGGTGTCCGCCGACGTCGCGACCGGCAGCTTCCAAGCGCCCATTAACTCGGCGTCGGAAACAAACGCCCACGGCCGCGCCCTGGAGCCGGTGAAGTAGCTCTCGGCGTGGAACCCGTTCAGCACCGCCGCCCACTCCCGCCCCGCTTGGCTTGAGACCGACTTAGTTATGTTTTGATGGAACGTGATATTCCGCTGAGCCAAATTGTTCTCATGCACGGCCTTCACTATACCTATATTCCCTCCGCCCCGAATTGCCTTTTCGTAAAGATATTTGAGGACTATCGAGTTCATGTACACGTCGTCGTCGCCGAGGAGCGATACCTTAGGGTTTGAAAAATAGCTGCTTACATACTGCAGGTAGTCGTTTATATCAGGAAAGGCGAGTTCCTCCATGAGTACGGCCGAACCCTCAAGCCAACCGTAACTTAGGTTGTCCAAATCAATAGTCCAAACCATAGAATATTGTAAGGAGTGGAAGAATTCGTGCGCGCATGTCACGCGCAGCGCGTCGTAGGGCCGCTTATCGTAGCCCAAACCGGCCCACTCGCGCCCCGACCAGTTGCCGTTTACCTCTATGTAGCTCGAAAACCCGGCTTGCGCGGTGGAGGATTTGGGCGTCGGGTACGTTGCCCCGTAGTCGTCGGATTTGATGATGAGAACGCAGTAGTGGGCGGTCGACCCGCTTGGGTCGGGGGCGGCCTTTGGCTTGGGAAAGCCGAATCGCGCGACCTCCATAGACCAAGCGCTGTCTAGCGCGAACGCCGCTTCGTCGACGTAATCGGGAACGCCGTTAGCCTCCGAACGCCTCTCCCGCCACATGCCAGGCTGTCCGGCCGCTCCGTAACCTATCGTATCGACGCTTCTAACGCTGTCGCGGCCTACGGTAGTGTAAAAAACCTTGAAGTTGCCGCCCGGGGAGATGTAATGGTCGTAGTTTTTAGGGATAGCCGTCGCCTCCGCGTAGAGGGCTTGGAAAGCGGGCGACAAGCTGTTCCACGCTCTCATAAGGGCGAACAGGTCGCGTTGACTGACGGACGGGTTGCCGGCGGGCAGGGCGGAGGAGGCGTTTTTCGCGCCGCCCTGCCCGCCGCGCCTGAAATCAGCCCGCTCTTGAAGTATGGGCCGAAGCTTAGCCTCAAGGTCGGCGGTAGATATCGAACCGACCGTATTGACAGCGTTGGTACCGACCTTGTCGGATGACGGTTGCGAGGATGAATAATCGCCGTTACGCGGCGCCCGCGTCTTTGCCGACAGCGCGGGGGCGAGGAGCATGGCGGCGGCGAGAACACACAGTATCGGATTTATCTTTTTCATCTATTATTGCACATTTAAACTGGGTTTAACTTCGCCAATTTTCCATACAATTTCTTCGCCATTTTATTGTACGCTTTGGCGGCCTCCACTTTGTCGGTGAACAGCCCCAATTCATAACGCACTCCGCTGCAATTAATATTGCATCTGTACTTCCGCGCGTAATCGGCCCAGTGCACGCCTCTAAACCCCGACGTGTTTTCTTTAGGCCATTCGCGGTTATGGCACACCTCGCTCCTAAACATTATTCTCAAGTTAGACCTTCTGAGATTATGGGGATTGCCGTCTATGAACGCCACCACCTGATCCTCAGACTTCTTTTCCTTGCCCAACATAAGGTTTTGCAAAAATACTTTGTCTCCGAGAGCGGTTCTCGTATAAACATATTTCCTCTTGCCTATAAAATTCCAAGTATGGCCGCCTAACAGTTTTATATCTTTGTAATCCATTATAAACTTCAAATTAGAACGCCTGGGATGAGTCACCTCGGCGACATGCGCGCCTATACGCTTTATCTTCATCTTATAATTCGGCTCTTTCATAACATACGCTCCTTTTCATTGCGTGTATCCGTCCATACGGCCTTAAGGTAATATACATTAAAAAAAATAAAAAAACAACAATTATTTATAGTTAAACCGTTAAGCCGCTTTTTTAGATTTCCGGCGTTTTTGGAACGTCCCATGTTCTGCTGACCGGCGTCTCCCTTTTTATGTCAACGTAGATAGGTTTGGCAGGAGTATTCCACGTAAAAACTATAGGGACTCCTTTCAACGTCGGGATGTCGTTTCTGAACGCTTTTTCCATCTTTTCCTCAGCCGCGGAGATTACCTCGCGGTCATTCTTAGTGTTAAACTCAATCTCCGCCTTGTAGTCGCCGCGCAGCGTCGGAATGTCCTTCAGGTTGTACTTTCTGAAAACCCCGCTCAAATCGTATATGTCCGTAAACTCAAACTCGTGGGCGATGATCTTTATCGGCGGGAAGGTCAAAAATAAGGTGTCGGAACGGGTCGTGTCCACCGTAATATCCTTGCAGTCTACCCCGAGATACATGGTGCCGCGCGTCTTAACAATCAGATGCTTTTTGGTTCCCGGGATAGACATCCCGTAAATGTTCTTCAGGTTCTCCTCGCTAAGCTCAAACACGTCCCTGTACTCGCAGTGCATGGAGATCATCTCAGCAGCCTCCAGATACTTGCGCGCCAACATGTGGACGCTGACCGCCGGCTCCCGGTCGGCACGCTTGAAGATGTTCCCGCCGATCCCCGGCACGAACATGGACACCGCTATGGCGGCGGCTATCAACAGCGCTATTACGGCGTAAATTTTGAGTTTAAACATAAGTTTGACCATAAAGCCTCCCATGATGTTTATAGATGCAACTATAAACATTAAGATACATCATGGGTAGGATGTAAGTCAAATTTGGAATAGCCGCCCGCAGCCGTTCTAAGGCGGCAGCATGATCTTGCGGCGCAGCGTGTTTTTTCGGCCTGTATGCGGGTTTGCGGACGATACGGTTATGAAGTAAACGCCGGGAGCCGTCCGTTTCCTCAGCATGGCCGGCGACCATTCGAGGCTCCCGTTCGAGTTCGTTCTGAACGCGCTCCCGCCGCTCCCCGCCTTGCCCGAAGCGCTCCAGCGGTCTATGACTTTCCCGTTGAGCGCCACGATCGCCGCTTCCGATATGCCGCCGCCCGCTATGCGTATCGGATTCGATTTACGCATATTTATATTATCGTGAGAGATTTTCAGCGTCCCGTCGTAATCCGAGTTCCCGATTTTCACCGTGATCCGCCTCTCGGACCGCCCGGCGTTGGTTGCGACAAGCAGACATGAACCTTTGCCGCTCCAGCCCGCGAGCGTTAAACGCCCGCGGCCTTCGGCGTCGATATTTACGGGTACGATACTCGCGCTGTCGCCAACGCCCTCCGTCACAACGGCGCTCGCCCCCCACGTCGCGCCGCCCGCCGACGCGTCGCTCTGACCGCTTATAGACAGAACCAGCGTGTCGCCTTGACCTGGCTGCGGTTTATACAAGAATAAGCCCATGGAGTACGCGGGTACATCGGCTGAGGCGTCGGCCTCCGACTCCGCCGGAATCTTCCAGGTGCTCATTCGTTTGGCGTCTGAGATGAACGCCCACGGGCGCGCCCTCGCGCCGGTGAAATAACTCTCCGCGTGGAACCCGTTCAGCACCTCCGCCCAATCCCGCCCGGTTTGGTCTGAGACCGACTTCGTCAGGTTTTGATGGAACGCTATGTTCCGATTTGCCAAGTTGTTGTCATGCACGGCCTTGACGATGCCGATGTTCTCCCCGCCGCCGATTCCCTTTTCGTAAAGGTACTTGAATAGGATCGAGTTCATGTATGCGTAATTGCCGTCGTCGCTGAGGAGCGATACCCTCGGATTTGAGAAGTAGCCGCTTAAATACTGTAGATAGTCGTTTATATCCGGGAACGCGGCTTCCTCCATGAGGACGGCCGAGCCTTCGAGCCAGCCTAAAGTGAGATCGTCCAATTTAACGGTCCAAGCCATGGAATATTGTATGGAGTGGAAGAATTCGTGCGAGCAGGTCACGCGCAGCGCGTCGTAGGGGCGCTTGTTGTATACCGTGCCCGCCCACTCGAGCCCCGACCAATTGCCGTTTACCTCTATGTGACTCGCAAATCCGGCTTGCGCGGAGGCGGAAGATTTGGCCGCGGGGTATGTGGTCCCGTAGTTGCCTGATTTGACAATCACGACGCTGTATCGGGCGGTCGACCCGCTCGGGTCGGGAGCGGCCTTGGGTTTGGGGAAGCCGAAGCGCTCGACCTCCATAGACCAGGCGCTGTCGAGCGCGAATGCCGCCTCGTCGACATAGTCCGGAACGTCGTTCGCCCCGGAGCGTCTCACCCGCCACTTATCAGGCTGTCCGGCCGCTCCGTAACCTATGGTGTCAAGGCTTCTCACGCTGTCTGGGCCGACGGTAGTGTAAAAAATTTTGAAGTTGCCGCCCGGAGATACATAATGGTCAAAGTCTTTGGGAATGGCGGCCGCTTTCTCGTAGAGCGCGCGAAAATCGGGCGACAGAGCGTCCCAAACTTTAGCTATGGCGAACAAGTCGCGCTGATCGATTGACGGGTTGCGGTCGGGCCGGGGAGCGGAGGCCGCCTTCAAGCCGCCGTTTCCGCCGCGCCTGAAATCAGCCCGCTCTTCGAGGACGGGGCGCAGCCGAGCCTCAAGGTCAGCCGCGTAGAGCGCGTTATTCGCGTCGATCCCGCCTGACGGCGAGCCGGAAGACGGGTTATCGCCGCCGTGTACGGCCCGAGTCTTAGCCGGCAGCGTCGTGGCGAGCAGCAGGGCGGCGGCCGAAATGCAGAATATCGGTTTTATCTTTTTCATTTATTATCGGATATTGTTCCTAAAGGTTTAGGTTGTTGAAGCGACATAATTATTACGGTTGGGGAAGCGAAATATTCAGCTGCTATTGCGCAATATTTGAAGATGTCTCAATAAATTTCGCTTTAAGTTTTTCCCCGAGTTCTTTTTTCTCGGTGTCTGATAGGGGTTTCCCTGCAATCTTTTCGTTGGATTCAAGAATCTCTTTTATACAGTTTTCCAAAGTATCTTGATCTATTTTCTGTTTTCCGTCAATAGCGGTTTTTATCGCCGCTTTTACGATAGCGTTCTTGATGTCTCTTCCGCAGACGTTGTCTATTTGGGCAAGTTTCGGTATGCTGACGTTGAAATCCAACGGAAGCGTCGGCAAAAGCATTTTTTCCCACAGTTTTACGCGTAAATCGGGAGAGGGCTTTTTAAATTGGATGCTTTTTATTCTGGTTAAAAAAGCGCTGTCGTAATTGCTGGCCAAATTGGTCGCGAAAATAACCATACCGGAAAACTGTTCTATTTGAATAAGTAATTGGCTACGCATTGAATTAATAGCCTGTTCGCTGCCCTGGGTTACGTTTGTAAGCCGTTTTGAGAGCAGACTGTCCGCTTCGTCTATAAACAGAACGGCATCGTTTTCTTTGGCGAAATTGAATAACTTTTTCACGTTTTTGGGACCGTCCCCATGATATTTGCTCTCTATTTCCGCATAGCTGGCCAAAATTATCTTCTTGCCCATCTTACTGGCGATTGCGTGCGCCGACATAGTCTTGCCTGTGCCGGAGTCCCCCCAAAAGTTCAACGCGGACTTAGGATTGGGCTCTATTTTCTCCAAACCCCACTCCTTGTAGACCAAATCCCTGACGGATTCCAATTTAATCGAGTACATCAATTCGCTGATGGTGCTTTCTTCCAATATTAATTGGTCAAACGTATATTTGGGGTCTTGCAAGGGGATGGCGGCTTTTTCAGCATCGCCGTCTTTTTCGTCCTTTGACGGTTTAGCGTCTTTGCCGGTATACGCGCCCGAACCGCCTGTATTCGCGGCGGACTCCCCGAAGAGGCATTTTGGTGTCTCGTTCACCTTGTAGTATTCTTCAAAGACTCTCGACAGCGCCATAGATAAACGCGACCGGAGAAGACTTCTTTCCACGTCGTTTTGCGGCGTAAAACTGCCGATCGAGAGCGATATTGTTTCTTTGTACATATTTTCTCTTCCTATGTTATGGTGTATGTTACGCAGTCGTCTCCTCTGAATTCGTTTTCTATGTCGTATTCTAATTTGCCGGTTTTCCAGGCGTTGGCCTCGACCAAAGTATTCTCGGTTTGATCAAAAACTCCGCTTATAACATTGAACTCGCCGCTATTAAGGCGCTCCCTGACCATTACGCCCACGCAGTTTTTGTTTATACGTTTATTTCCGTAGCGTGATTTCAAATTTGAGATCAGGTTTTCAAGGTAATCAAATACCACAGATAAACACAGACTCACAACATACACCGCCGCAAGTACGGCCGCCGCGCCTAAAATAAGATGAAAGAGCGACATTTTACATTCCTTTCAGGTGACTATGGTTAACGGTTCTCTACTATATTTCAACTCATTGCATACGTCGCCGGCATCATATTTTTCAGCATCTAAAACCTCATTGGTTCTTTGGTTAAATATCCCCTGTATAACGGAATACTTACCGTTATTCAAACTGTCTTTAAGGGTGAACGCGATGTTGTCACGATCCGCCTGTTTAAGACTTTGTCTGTTCCTAAACCAATTTACTATTCGGCCCCAATTCAGAAACACAACTACAACAATCGCCGTGAAAGCGATTCCGGCAAGAACGGCAAGCAGTATCGGAAACGGCATTTCAATCTCCTTTCACTCTACAATGATTAGATTATTGTTTTTAAAAGCGCTTCTGAGTTCTTCATCCAAATTGCGCCTTATCGTCTTGAACCCAAGCGGCACATCCTTGTCGTCGCAAACTAGGTTATTATCCTTATCAAGAAAAACAAGAGTGATCTCCCAACACGTTCCATCCACCTTTCCGTTAGCATACGGTGCTCTCAAAATCGCCCCCTTGGCAATCTTAGGGCTGTCCTTAGCGTGAGACGCCAAATATTTTATGCATTCGACGAATGTAAAAGGAACGCCGAGTCTTTTCTCGTCAAACTCCGCTTTGAGCTTGCTCAAGTAGCCGGCGATGCTTGCGGCGAGTTCTTTGGCGCTGTTTGCCGCCGAACCGAGGCTTTTGCCAAGATTCTCAAATGAATTTTGATTCGCCGCAATATCATTCGCGAACGATTCGGCTTTGTTTATAGCCTCTTCGCATTTTCCTACAATATCATCGCACATCTTTTCGGCATCCGAACGTTTTTTCTTAAACGGCCACATTTCTTCTTCCTTTCTTAAAACCCCTAAAATAGTTACAGTATAACGCTTATGACGATGTTGGACAATGCCTGACATCTCGTTGCGTCATTCTCCATTTCAGTCTTCGTAATCGATTTTTTCGTTCCCTATAAAGGCGTTCAATTTGTCGATATTGCTTTTTGCCACACAATATACTATAAGTTCGCTAATTATTGTTATGACGCTCAAAATTATTAATGCTTTACCTTTTCCTAAAAGGATTATTACCAAAACTATCACGGAGATTATACCCCCAACTTTGAGCAAAATACTTTCGTGAAAGAAACCGCTGCGATCTCGGCTAAATTCCACCTGACCTCCGACGATAAAGCTATTGATAATCATCGCTACGAGACCGATCCATAGCGCGGTGCCATACTTGTCACCCGTAATGATGCCGCACACTAAGGCCGTGACGCCTAAGACAATAGTCACGATGCTTGTGACGGTCAACATAGTGTTGTCTTCACGCATAGAAGCTGCTTGCCTAAACTCGGCTTGACGCTCCTCTTCCTCTGCCGCACGACGTTCAGCCTCCCTTTTATCCGCAGACCACTGGAGAAGCTGTCCTTTCAAATCTTCTGATTCCGATGTCCGCTGCTGCCGTTGTAACCCCATAATGCTATCCTACCTTTCTTTTGATTTTGAAGAACGCGCCGACTATTTTGGAGTCGAATAAGATATGCTCTCCATTTTCGGTTACGATTCGTTTTACATTGTTTAGCGGCATATCACGCCTCTCTGCCGCAGGTTTTGCATCTTTTCGTTAAAATTCCGCCCAAAGGGCCACCGCAATAACTACACAAACCTAATGAAATCCATACGGCATCGCGACTTCTTTTCGTTTCCCCATCGGAAGGATCAAGACTGAGCGCTTTGTTGAAATCATCCAGAGCGTGGGTGTGACAGTATTTGGCCAAATCGTGCCAAGAGTGTTCTTGGTAGTAGTCGCCTTTATTATCATACACATAGCCGCGGTTGAAATAGTAGTTCGCATTATTTGGGTCAAGACGGATTGCTTTGGTGAAATCCGCTATCGCTTTGTCACCGTCGTCTAAAACAGAATAATCTATACCACATTTAATGTGTGTCATGCCACGATCGTTATATGCTGCCGCATTATTAGGATCAAGGCTGATTGCTTGGGTATAATCCGCTATAGCTTCGTCAATAAAACCTATCTCTCGATACGCATTACCACGGTTGCCATATAATACTTTGACATCTTTATCATTAGGATCAAGATTGATCGCATTGGTGTAATCCGCTATAGCGTTGTCGTAGTCGCCTTTCCTATAGTATGCATTGCCACGATCATTATACGCTTCCGCATAATTAAGATCAAGACTGATCGCGGTGGTGTAGTCCGCTATCGCCAGATCATAATCACCGTAATCTTGATACATCGCCAGATCATAATCGCCTTTATTTCTATACGCATTGCCACGATTTAGATATCTGTTCGCATTATTGGGATCAAAAGTGATTGCTTTGGTGAGATCCGCCACTGCCAGAACATACTCGCCTTTACCAATATACGCCATAGCGCGGCTATCATACGCCGCCGCAAAATCGGGTTTGATACCGATTGCTTTGTTACAATCTTTTATCGCGTTGTCATAATCGCCTTTAAGATAATACGTCCATCCACGGTTATTATACGCTATCGCATTATTAGGATCAAGGTTGATTGCCTTGTTAAGTTCCGCTATCGATTTATCGTACTCGCTATGGTACTCAAGATATTCCTCCCACGTTTTAAGCGTATCAGCCCCGCTCTCGGCGTGTTTCTGTTCCTCCAAATATTTTTGTACGTTGAGATCGTAGTAACTAGTGTCAAAAACACCGCCGATGATTTCGATGTCGCTATTTGCGTCGTTTGAGACCGCAACTTCATTATATTGTCCCGCAACCGCCCCTTCCGGCGTACTCCCGAACAACACCACGCAAATAATATCAATCGCGCCCCGGTACAATTCTACCGTACGTCCCTCTTCTTCCGAGAGTCTTTGCGCGAACGATTCTTTGCAACTCGCCCGCTCTCCTTCGGCGACGTCTTTCAGCGCTTTAACAACCTCGTGTTCCAAACACTCTATAAACGCCTGTTTTTGCGGTTTGGGTTCATTTTGGGCCCCGTCCGAGAAGAATGCGCGGACTCTTTTGGAGTCAAGCAAGATTTGATCTCCGTTTTCGGTTACGATTCTCTTTACGATGTCTATTAGCATGGTATTCCTTTAATGTTATAATATTTTTTCAACGTCATACGTTTCGATTCCAGCGTCGTCTTTTGGGTTGTTGACCGGTTCATCCGCATCGGTGATTTCCACGGATGCCGGTTTTTCGGCATCTATTTTCGTTTTGTCTTTTTCTTCCCATTTCAGCACTGTTTTTTTAAGTTCTTCCATATCTAAGAATCCGGCGATGGAGGTATCATCGCCTTTGCCTTCGTTGGCGAATTTTTCCGCAAGCTCTTTTAATTGGCCGCACGTGGATTCAAAACCGTCTTTGACAAAGGTTTGAGCTATGGTTTTATAGAGTTTGTACAAGTGTTTTTCGTTTTCTTCCGCCGGGTAGTTATCGTCAACGCCGTCCGAGCAAAGAAAAACGGCTATGGGAGGTTCTTTTTCCTCGTTTGAGAAGAAGCAGTAGCGGGTTCTGTCGGCGGCGTCGTCGTCGCAGATAGAGGTGGTGGCGTTTAAAAAACATTTATCGTCCCACGGTACCGGCTGGTCGAATGTGCCGTCGGAGTAGAGAACGGTGAAGCGTCCGTCGCCGATATGAATGCCCAGCCAATAGCGCTCTGTCGCCATGGCGGCTATGAGCGTTGTGCCGTACGCTTTGTTGAGGGATTCGCCGTTTTCGTATTTTTTACGGTATTTTTCGTTTGCTTGCGCAAGCTCATTTTCACGGATCTTATTTGCGCTGTAGTCGGCTTCCACCTCTATTTGCCATTGGGAGATTATATGTTTGATAAGCGTTTTGGCGACTTCGTCATTGCTTTTTTCTTGAGACGGTTCAAACGCGCGTAAGAAATCACCCAATCCGACGGTTGCGCATTTGCTCGCGATCTCTGCGCCTTTTTTGCTGCGAAAACAGTTATCGTCTCCATGACCGTCCGCAACCGCAGCTGCGGCTTTCCGCCCTATTGAGTTCGCACCCGTCGGATAGCCGCACGCGGAATCTTGACAATCTTTTCCGATCTTCTTATGGCTTTTACCCGTTGCTGTGGCCGCAAATGCCTGATAATTACCCAATTTACCAATCCTCCTGGTCGTTATCGGGAGACACGGCGATCTCCTCGTTTAACTCCTGTAAGCTGGCGTTCAGCTCGGCTTGTTTTTGCGCGTCTCCCAGATCTCCGCTGCCGGCATTGGTGCTTTTGCTGGCGACTTGGGAGGCTCTGACGCTGACGAATTTAATCATTTTTTTGAGGGTCACCGCGTCGTGAACCTCCAAAACAGCCTCCATTGTTCCGGTAAACTCCTTAAGCATGTCTTTGTTCGCCTCGTCTCCTATCGCCACCGCCACTTTCACGGCCGCCTTAAACCACTTGTTTTTTTTCAGTTCGGCCAGTTCTCCCTGCCAATTGCCGTCGGTCGGCTCGCCATCCGAAAGCAAGAATATTGCCGGGGCAAAATAGCCGGTCGCGTCTTTCATAAAGGCTTTGGCCGCCAATTTTTCGTTCAGTTCCTTGCAAGCTTCCCCAAAAGCCGTCCACCCGTCGGCTTTCAAGCCGTTCCAATGAAACTGGCTGAGTTCCACCGGGCCGTTGCCTGTAACCCACCGCGCTTCGGATGAGAACTCAAGCGCCGCGATTTTTATCTCGGCGTCGGCGTTTTCATCCGAGATATCCTTTATCGCGGGGATAACCTCTTCGATAGCGGTGTTCACAGCTCCGATTTTACTGCCTTCCATACTTCCCGACGTATCTACCACAAAGAATAGAACCATTGTTTTTCTGGGAATTTCAACCGCGTCTAACAGAGACATCTTATTCCTCCTTCGATTTTATATAGTTAAACTATCTCAGCTTTCATCTTACCGCCAAACTCTATTGACATACCCTTTTTAAGCAAAATAACATCGCCTGAAGCAATAGGCGATTGGTTTCCGTTTTCCGTTACAGTCCAGCTCTTTCCGGAAACGTTTTTAAGCTCGAAATCACTTCCTTTTACGGCCGTCTCGCCTGTGACAGCGCGAAAATCTTCCGAATCCTCTTCCGTGTGGCAGGCATACAGTTTAGTACGCTGGTGAACGGGTATGTTATATTTGCCCAATTTAATATAGAACGGAAAAACGTTCGTCTTCTTGCAATTGGGGCAGGGATTGGGAGTTGCCGGATCGGCGTAATACACCTCGCCGCAGGAACACTTGTAAATTTCGGTACGCATACGAATAAAGGTGCGTAACCAGTCGCGTTCAAGAGTCCTTTTTGACGGTTCTTTCAACGCCGTTTTGCCGAAAGCGAGTTCAAACGCGTCTTGAAGGTACTGCGGCAGCTCAGGCCACCTTCTAATGGCGATAGAGTTAAGACCTTGCACCGGACAATTGGATTTATCGTCCTGGTCAAAGATAAAAACAGGGTTTGTACCGTAGATTTTCTTTTCATGGGCGGCGTCCATACACACGGGAAACCCGGATTTACCTTCCAGAGGGTGGTTTCTTACCCAAAGCCAAAACAGTACCACGGCCAATGAAAACCTATCGGTGAATTTATTCGGTTTTTCGCCGTTTGCCACTATCTCCGGGGCCATATAGCGGGCTTTCCCCATTATGCCGGAATCTTTGCCCTCTTCCGAAACATTGTCGTTATCGCAAATAAGCACGTCGCCGCTCTTGGGATTAATAAAGAAATTGCCGTCGTTCAAGTCTTGATAGCTGTACCCTTTTCTATGTAATACGGCAAAACCCTCGACTATTTGCAAAGAAGCGTTGCACATGGCGGTCAGGCTGGCAAACGTCTCCTTACCCCGTAGAAATCTCGTGAAATCCTTATATTCGGGCGGCCGCAGGCCCATTATATACCCGAAAGCCTCGCCGGATTTTTCAGTTATGGCCTCTGGCCACAAGAACGCCTTGGTCGGTGCTCCGTTTTTGATGTTATTTTCGAGATTTTCATAAAATTTCTTAGGGTTTGCTATCTTCTTGCCGGAATACCACTTGAGCGCCTTTTTCTGACCGGCATAGTCGACCTCATAAACGGCGCCTTGCCCCCCCTCGCCCAGCTTCTTGCCGACGACGACTTTCTTAAAATTCTTTGTTTGAATCTCAAATCCCAGTTCCAAATCTGCCATAGCAACCGCCTCCTTGTCCCTTATAAGTGTAAAAATATCGATTTTAACGTTTAAAAACACCTATCTTTTGCGCCCTCAAAGCGCCGGTTCATGCCTTTTCGTAGGGCTTTTATGGCACCCGCCCCCCGTAAGTCCCGCGATACTGTTGTTGGTCATCCCGCAGTATTTGCAGACGTACCTGCTCTTTTCGGATCCTTCGTAGAGCACGTGTCTTTTAGACGGGCTTCTGCTGCATCCGCCGTTCACAAGCCCCTGAACGGTGGCGTTTTTCATTCCGCAACATTTACAGTAATAGTTCGGCATGACGCTTGCCTTTCGTTTTTAAGGTTTTTGGCCGATTTAGGTTGCGCGAAGCCCCCAAAGGGTATGATTTCGCTGAAAAATAGGGTTTGCGGTGTTTTCGGAGGCGTAAATCCGTCGAAAAATAGGGTTTGCAGTGTTTTGAGAGCGTAAATTCGCTGAAAAAGCGGGTTTTGGGTGTTCCCGAGGCCCGAAACGCCCTGGCTCGCGGCCGGATTTCGCCGGAAAGACGGCTTGAGGCTAGCGATAGATATACATATACTATAGTATATACATAGTAATATGGGGGG
>Ga0268262_10001437_pt1 | contig 29517 bp, 18 predicted proteins | sample TergutNc150P3_FD_190354 | JGI IMG/M metagenome (GOLD analysis project Ga0268262, IMG submission 190354) | Nasutitermes corniger P3 segment gut microbial community from laboratory colony in Florida, USA - Nc150 P3 (SPAdes) (version 2) | ecosystem: Host-associated > Arthropoda: Insects >... | reverse complement strand
CATTAGCACAGAAGAATTTCCAGATTCTATGAACAAAGCCGCAAAAGATATGACTAATGCTATAAAAGAAGCCAAAGAAGCCAGAGTTGCTCAAACCAGCAAACTCTCAGACGATGCCTCGGCAGACGCAGCATCAAATGTGAACGCAGCAACTGTCATTTTAGTGGTGGTGATTCTTTTAGCCATAATTCTCGGCATATTCCTAACCGTTTCCATAACCGGCCCCTTGAAGATAGTTGTTGACACTCTTGGGAAAATAGAGAAAGGCGACATGACCCCACGCACAGGGCTTGAGCGCAGAGACGAATTTGGAACGCTCTCCAAATCCGTGGACAGCGTTGCCTCCAGGCTGCAAAACATAATGAAGAATCTGCGTGTGAATTCGGATAGTTTGGCCAGCTCTTCGCAAGAGCTATCCGCCGTAAGCAACCAGCTTGTGAGCAACGCGGAACAAACCGCATCCAAAGCCGACCAAACCACGTCAATTACAGAAGAGGCTGCTTCCAACGTGAACTCCATAGCGAGCACAGCCGAAGAAGCCGCGGCAAGCACCAACGACGTGGCAAGCACGGTTGAGGAGTTGACGGTCAACATAAACACCATGGCAAGCGCGGCAGAAGAAGCATCTACAAACATAGGCGCTGTGGCGACCGCGGTTGAACAGGTGTCTGGCAACATAAACGCTATGGCAAGCGCGGCGGAAGAAGCCTCGGTGAATGCCGGCGATGTGGCAAGCTCGGCAGAAGAGATGTCTTCTAATATGAACACCATAGCGGCGGCAATAGAGGAGATGAGCGCAAGCATAAGCGAGATAGCCAGCACCGCCAACGATGCCCGCAATGTGGCAGGCGAAGCAACCGCCAAGTCTCGCGATGCAACAGACTCCATGGGCAAGCTGGGCGCGGCAGCAAAAGAAATTGGGCAGGTTACCGATGTCATCAAGAATATAGCGGACAAAACAAACCTCTTGGCATTGAACGCCACCATAGAAGCAGCTTCCGCTGGCGAGGCCGGCAAGGGCTTTGCTGTTGTTGCCAATGAAATCAAGGAACTCGCCAACCAGAGCGCCAAGAGCGCAGACGACATTGCAAAGCGCATAGAAGGCATACAGGAAGGCACTAGCCAAGCTGTGACGGTGATAAAAGATGTCTCGCTGATAATAACTAAAATAAACCAAGGCGTGGAGGCAATATCCAACAACGTAGCGCAGCAGACAAAAGCGAGCAACGAGATTGCGAGCAATGTGGCGCAGGCAAATACTGGTGCAAAGCGCGTGGCGCAAGCCGTGGGCGAGGTAGCCAAAGGCAGCAAAGACATAGCCCAAAACGCGGCGCAAGCCAGCACAGGCGCAAAGCACGTGGCGGAATCCGTGACCGAGGTGGCCAAGGGCAGCAAGGACATAGCACGCAACGCAGCGCAAGCAAACACAGGCGCAAAGCGCGTGTCTGCAGCCATAGGCGAGATAGCAAAGGGCAGCAAGGACATTGCACGCAACGCAGGCGAAGCAGCCAAAGGCGCTGCCGGCGCGAGCCGGAATGTTGTGGAAATGAGCCAGTTGGCCAAGGATAGCTCGCAGAGCGCGCATAGCGTAAACAAAAGCGCCAACGATTTGATAAAAATGGCAGAAGATTTGAAAAAGGTGGTTAGCCAATTTAAAGTTTAAAAACAAGGGGCAAATATGAGCAACATCAAAATGGGTCCAAAGCTAATCGCATCATTCCTATTCTTAGCCGCTCTAACGGCTTTTATAGGGATATATACGATAATGAGCCTGCAAAAGGTGTCCCTAGCAACCGACATTATGTACGACACAGGAGCAGTCCCTTTGGGCGTTCTTGTGGTAACCCAGGACCAGGTGCAAGACTTGCAGGTTTCAGCACGCGACTGGCGTCTTGCAAAGACACCTCAACAGCGCGCCGATATTATGAGGCATATGGACAGCGTCAACAGCGGAGTAAACGAGACTGTGGGAAAGCAGATGGCAACGGCGGATGAAAAGGGAAAAGCAGCTTTGAAAAAAGTAATGGACCTCACCGACAAATACATAGATGAAATGCGCGCTTTCGCCTCCCGTACCAGAGCTTATGATTCGGAAGGCGTCAGCACGGAAGATTTCCCGCAATCCTTGAATGATGCGGCGGAAGCGATGACTGATGCTATGGCAGAATCCAAAGACACGAGAGTTGCTCAAACCAGCAAACTCTCAGACGATGCCTCGGCAGACGCGGCACAAAGCGTGGAAGCAGCGATTATAGTTTTAATAGTAGTAGTTCTACTCGCCATAATTCTCGGCATATTCCTAACCGTTTCCATAACCGGCCCCTTGAAGATAGTTGTTGACACTCTTGGGAAAATAGAGAAAGGCGACATGACCCCACGCACAGGGCTTGAGCGCGGAGACGAATTTGGAACGCTCTCCAAATCCGTGGATAGCGTTGCCTCCAGACTCCAAAGCATAATGAAAAGTTTGCGTATGGATTCGGATAATTTGGCAAGTTCCTCGCAGGAGCTATCCGCCGTAAGCAACCAGCTTGTGAGCAACTCGGAACAAACCGCGTCCAAAGCCGGGCAAACCACGTCAATAACAGAAGAGGCATCTTCCAACGTGAACTCCATAGCGAGCACAGCCGAAGAAGCCGCGGCAAGCACCAACGACGTGGCAAGCACGGTTGAGCAACTGACCGTCAACATAAACACCATGGCAAGCGCGGCAGAGGAAGCCTCTGCAAACATCGGTGCTGTGGCGACTGCGGTTGAGCAGGTGTCTGGCAACATAAACGCTATGGCAACTGCGGCAGAAGAAGCCTCGGTGAATGCCAACGATGTGGCAAGCGCGGCGGAGCAGATGTCTTCAAATATGAACACCGTAGCGGCGGCAATAGAAGAGATGAGTGCCAGCATACGCCAGATATCCAGCAATGCAGGCGATGCCCGCAATGTGGCAGGCGAAGCCACCGTAAAATCCCACGAGGCAACCGAAACGATGAGCAAGCTGGGATTAGCTGCGAAAGAGATTGGACAGGTGACCGATGTCATCAAGAACATAGCGGATAAGACGAACCTCTTGGCGTTGAACGCCACCATAGAAGCCGCAAGCGCAGGCGAGGCGGGCAAGGGCTTCGCAGTTGTTGCCAACGAAATCAAGGAACTCGCAAACCAGAGCGCAAAGAGCGCAGACGACATTGCAAAGCGCATAGAGGGTATACAGGCAGGCACTGGCCAAGCTGTGACGGTTATAAACGATGTCTCGCAGATAATAACGAAAATAAACCAAGGCGTTCAGGCAATATCCAACCACGCCGACCAGCAAACGAAAGCGAGCAGCGAGATTGCGAGCAACGTGGCGCAGGCAAACACGGGCGCAAAGCGCGTGGCGGTAGCCGTGGGTGAGGTAGCCAAAGGCAGCAGGGACATAGCCCAAAATGCGGCGCAAGCCAGCACAGGCGCAAAGCACGTGGCGGAATCCGTGACCGAGGTAGCCAAGGGCAGCAAGGACATTGCACGCAACGCCGCGCAAGCAAACACGGGCGCAAAGAGAGTGTCCGCGGCCGTGGGCGAGATAGCCAAGGGCAGCAAGGACATTGCACGCAACGCAGGTGAAGCAGCCAAGAGCACCTCAAATGCGAGCCATAATGTCGTAGAAATGAGCCAGTTGGCCAAGGATAGCGCGCAGAGCGCGCATAGTGTCAACAAAAGCGCCAACGATTTGATAAAGATGGCAGAAGGCTTAAAACAAGTGGTGAGCCAGTTTAAGGTTTAATCTCTTTCATCAGCTCCCCATATTCTTCCACCGCTTTGAATTGGGGAAATTCCTTTTTAACAGAATTTGGAGCGCGGAACAGGCAAGCCCTGTCCGCCGCTTTTAGCATTGCGATGTCGTTGTAGGAATCACCGGCGGCGAATACGCTGAAGTTTAGGTTTTTTAAGGCTTCTACCGCACACTGCTTTTGATTTATCTGCCGTAATTTATAGCCTGTGATTTTATCGTTTTTTATTTCAAGGTCGTGGCAAAACAACGTGGGATAGCCCAGTTTTTTCATTATGGGTTTGGCAAAATCGTTAAAGGTATCGGATAAAATTATCACTTGGCAGAATGTTCGCAATTCATCCAGGAATTCCCTCGCCCCACCCAAAAGCGGCATATCTGCTATAACGCTTTGAATATCCGAAAGTTTTATGCCGCGTTCATCCAAAATTTTCAAGCGATGCCGCATAAGCTCATCGTAATTGGATACGTCGCGTGTTGTGAGGCGAAGCTCGTCTATTTTTGTTCGTTCCGCAATGGAAATCCAAATCTCTGGAGCAAGCACACCTTCTAAATCTAAGGCTACAATATATGGATTGGGCAATAGATACCTCTTTATTCTTCTGTTTGGGTTTCAATTTTGTCAAATGCGTGGCAGGCGGCATTGCAAGCGTGGTTAAAACGTTTCCACAAAATTTTTGCTAGATGCATAGAAACATTGCCAGATTCTCTCCAAGCCGCCCTTAGCGAATTTGCTTCTGATACAACTTCCGCATAGGTAAGGCTTTGGCTCTTAGCCTTTGCCAAAAGCTCTTCTGCCTGTTTGCATAAATCCTCTTTCTTTTGAGCATTTATTCTATCTAAATTGCTCCGAATTTCTTTTTGGTCGTTGTAAATGGAGAAAAAAGATTGAATAAGCTCAATGAACTTAGTGGAAATTTCCGCTTCTGCTACTCCGCAACGCCCAGTTTTCTCCCATTCGCCCTGTAATTCGCGAACGGTTTGCAAAGTTCTGAACTTAAAGTTGCCTTGCTCTAAAAGTTCTTTTAACCGCTCAATTAAACCGTGTTTTGTTTCCCAGTTTTTATCCAATTCTTTTGCAATTTCCGGATTGCTCTTTGAAGCGGCTTCCCATATACGGTCAGAAACCGCAAAAAATCTATCATTCAGTTCCTTGGAATAACCGTTGTTCTCCAATGCTTTCCATTCTTCTTCTATTGCCTTCCAAGCCGCAAAAGATTCCGGGTTTGATGCTTCAAAATTCAGAGCTTCTATTTTTTGGCAAACATCTTCTCTGCTTTTTCTAGCGTTTTCAAAGAAAGCATTTCTTCTCTCAAAAAAAGTATCGCTTGCTTTTTTAAACCGCTCAAGCAATTTTTCGTATTCCTCTGTGGGAACAGAGCCTGCTGCTTTCCAGTTTACGCTCAGTTTTGTAAATGCCTTTGGAGTGTTTTTCCAATCTGTGGAACTGGAAAGAGCTTCTGCCTCTTCGCAGAGTTTTTCCCTTGCTGCAATGCGCTCATTTATCTGCTCAAGATTACGTTTTTTATATGCTTCCTGCTTTTTGAAAAAGGCATTTATCGCAGCTTGATAGCGTTCCCAAATAGCGTGGTTTTGAGTTTTTGGAACAAACCCCGTATTTTTCCACTTTACCTGCAATTCCTGAATTTTCTTTAACTGCTCCGGCCACTCACCTTCCGCTACGGCAAGCCCTTCTATTTGTACGCATATATCTTCCTTGATTTTTAGATTTTCTTCTTGGCTTTGCTCCTGTTCCTTTAATAATGGAGAAACGGAATCCATAACCTTGTCTAAACCTGCTTTGAAACGAGGCCAAAATTCCTGGATTTTTAAGGCTGGCATATACCCTGCGGTTTTCCATTGTTCAAGCATAGCAAAGGCTTTGGCTCTGTTTTCCAAAACAATAGGGGCGTTTGCCAGTTCTTCAATTTCTTTTATCAACTGTTCCCTTATCTGCTCGGCGTGCCAAGAAGCCCATTCCTGCAAGTTTTGGAAACGGCCAGTTGAGGTTCTAAACTCTTTGTAAATATTCTTGAACTGAGTTTTCTTTTCGCCAACAATCTCTTTCCATTCGTAAAAAGCCTGCCTGATGCATTGAGATATTTCATTGAAATCTCCATTTTCGTCCAAGGCATTTACTCTGTCTATTATGGCTTGCAATAATGGCAGCTTTGAGTTGTATTCCTCATCGCTTAATTTGTCCTCTTTTATTTCGGATGTTTTTTCTTTTGTGTCTTCGGCGGCAGCATTTACCTCTGAGTCTGAATTTTGCTCTTCTGGCGGCCTTTTTTCTTGATTTGCCTCTACTGCTGTTTTCCGAGTTTGTTCCTCTGTGTCTCTTTTGGTTTGTTCCGCTGCTAAACGAGCTTTTTCGGCAGCAACATTTTCGTTGTGTTTTGCAAACACCGAATTTAACTCATCCTGCTTTTCTTGCAAGCCTAGGTCAGAGGCTTCTTTGTCAAGGTTTTTCGCTTCTGCGCAAAATCTCTGCATTTCCGAATCCACAGATAGGGGGTTTTTATTTTCCAAAAGCCTTGTGGCGTGAGATAGTAAAGCTTTTTGCTTTTGAATTAGCAGGCTAGCCTTATCCACCACTGGGTCTGATTTTGAAGCCTGTATTTCCGCCAGCATATCTTTAGCTTTGTTGCGCACGGAATTGCAAACCGCTACTTCTTTAATTTCCTCTATTAAATTTTCCCTTTGTACTTTGGCTAGGGCAAAGAGCGCAACGGATTCCTGCGAATCGTTTTTAGCTATCTGAGCCAACAAACCTTGCTTGGTACAACCTTCCAGCAATTCCAAACGAATAGCCGGAGATTTTGCCACAGACAAAAGCTCATCTCTGTCTTTTATCTGCAATTCCCCCATCATTTTGCGAATTTCCGCAGATGGCGCTCCAATATGGTTTTTTATTAATTTAAACCAATGCTTTCTCAAAGCCTCTTTTATGGCGTTTTGCACTGAAACATCTTGTTCTGTTTTCAATAAATCACTCAAATAAACGTGAGAAGATATTTTTTGAACCGCTAATTTTCTTATTTCTATTTCGCTATCATTCTTAGCTATATCCAAAAGTGCATCTAAATTAGTGGAATCTAAACTTTGAATAGCCTGTTTTCGCATAGCAGAATCTGAATGTTGCCATTTTGGTTTAAATACATTTAAAAAACTCATATTAACCTCTCTTTTATAAAAAACATATTATAAAAGTAATGTAGAAAATTCCATATAGGCTTAGTTAAATCTAAGCATTACCGCTATTTCAAAAGATAGGCTTTGACGGGTATGAGTGGTACCATCGTTTAACAATTCTATTAAACGGCGATATTCTATGTAAGCGTTTGCATTCGCAAATTTGTTGAATGTATATCCAGCGCTTGGGCGTATATACCACTCATGGGAACGGGTTAGAACATCCCTAGAAACTTTTTCAAGTTCTGGGGTATAGCTAATTTGCGTGGTACCATCCGGTTTTTCAATCATCATATATACCCCACTTGCCCCTTCTTCAGAATAAGGATAAAACCCATCAACAGGCTCATAATTTTCCTGTATAATTTTTCTATAGTTATAACCGCTTGTGAGTTTAAGGTCTATATCGTTATCCAATTTTACATACCAGCGCCAAAACTGAAAACCTCTCTGGGTTTTAAGGGCATAAGCTATTAAAAGTTCATCGCCGGCGGCATATCCCCTGTCCACAACCAAAGATGTGTGAAGCCAAGGAACTCTTATATAGTATTCCTCTGGCCATCCATCAGTTTCTGGTAATTGCTCTTTTGCTCTGCGCAACCGTTCTTCCGTTTTTAGCCTAACGCTGTTTTCTACGCGAACATTGCCTTGGGTCAATGTGTTCACTCTTATGAGAGGGTTAAAATCAATTACGTTTAGCCATTCGTCTTCTGCGTTTCTAAAGGGGCGAACCGTGCGCTGTTCCTGATAATCAAAGCGATGCGCTGTAGAAATGCTACGGAGCTTGCCTTTCAAAAAATTCAAGCGATTTATAAAATTTGGAATATCAACCCCAATTCCCATCCTGGGCCACGTTGTGGTTGTATCTATGTATAGAGGATTTTCTCTATTCTGCCTAAAAGTTTCCGTCCATGTTAAATCACCCTTAATGCCAATGCTCCACCAAGGGAGAGTTAACGCGGTGTTGCTTGTCAAATTACGCCTTACGCTGTGTTCAAAACGCCCTTGATATACAATTGTATCTGTGTTTTTATTTCTGTATTGCGCAAAACGTTCGTAATCTTCACGCGAATCCAAGCCCATATTGCCGCTAACCAAGTTCCAAAAACCTCTGTTGCGATAGCCGTTGCCCAAACCAAGCCCAAACAGATAGTATTGGAGAGGTTCTACGCCTTGTTCTTCATGTAGTTGCCAAAGCGTGAAATCTTCGCCGCTTGTTTGCAAATCCACGCTCCATATACTGCGAACCTCTCGCCATTTCAATTTTTCAAAAAAATTGCTAACAGCGTTTTTGCCGCCTATGCTCGCAAGTTGAGGAAGCCTCAAACTCGGAGAAAATTCAAAACGGTTGTTCTGCTGAATTGTCCAAAAGTTCTTTGATAACATATCTGCATCAAAAAAATCAAAATTATTGGGTATGGATTTATTTTGCGTAAAGCCGCTGCTAAAAGAAAATCTCATAGGTAAAAACGGAATCCAGTCCGCTGAAAAATTCATCCTAAAATCCTGCTTGCGATAACGTTCATTCCGCAAAATCCCATAAGCCTTTCCGTATTCCCTTGTTCCAACGCTGTCTATTATATAAGAACGAGATACAATAGGCTCTTCAATATCATCAGAAATGTTATCTGACTGTTCAACATTTCTCGCATAAATTTTTCTGTCCGAATGGTCATAGTCAAATATGAAATTTTTGGCAAATAAACCACCGGACCCTTCTGGGCTAAAAAAATCCTCTTTAGTAAAAGCCTGCCTATCTCCGCCAGCATACATATCACGGGTGATGTTCAGCGTATAATTAATGCTTAAAAATGGTAAAATGTTCCAGCGTATATCTGCCTTGTGCCTTAAATCCGTTGTGAAATTCGTTATTTTATCCACCTGTGGTTCTAGGAAATTCGGATCTCTCTCTTGGTTTTCATTTCTGCTATAATACAAATCCATAAGTGTTAAATCAAAAGTGCTGGGCCATAATTCAACGGGCAAACTCTTTATGCCAAACAAGTAGATATTGCTTCTTTCAAATGTCCCAAGTTTATATTCCAAAATAGTGTTATACTGATAGGCGCTGTCTGCTATTTTTGCCGAGCGCCGCTCCGTTTCCCTATAGGAATAGTTCAAGGCTGGGCGTTCTAAGAAAATTTGGCTTAAAATTTCTTTGAAAATATTATCTTCTTTTGTGTAGTCTTTGCTATAACTAAACGATAATGTTCTAGTACGCGAAAAACTTTGATACCCTTTTGACTGCGAATTATTTCGCAGCTCTTCTTCTTCCTGTAAATTCGCGGTTTCCAAATTAGAAGTGACCAGGTCTCCAAACATATCAAAAGCATTATCACGGTTTAGATTTATATCATCGTCTGGTTTTAAGTAAGGGCGAAGCGTTGTGGAACTATAGCCAATCCCAAGAGGCAAGCGCAAACCGTAATCATCTTTAAAAAATTTGTTTATGTTCAGGCTTGCCGTTCCGTTTACATCCAGACGAGTGGTTGCTTCGCTGGGAGATGGCTTTGGGCTTTTGCCATCACTCCCAAGCGTTGCGAAATCTCCATTTTGATAGCGCAACTCGCCCGAAATAGAAAACACATCTGAAAAATCTAGTTGACCGTGCAACCTTGTAGCGTAACCCCACGCATTGTTTATGCCGCTTAACCGTAAATCATTTATCCAAAAAGTTCCGCTCAAATCTTCAACGGAGGCATCATCGTCTGCTATAACAACAAAGCGCATCCAATTAACGCTGCTGTTTGAAGGATTCCCAACTACTTTTATTTTTTCTTTTCTTGCTCCTCCTATATCTTTTTCTCCGGGTTGTATAATTTTTAAATTTGAAAATTCTGCAAGCGGAAGCGAAAAAGCATTTGCCTTCCAGTTTCTCTCGTGGCAATCCTGAACTCTTTCCGATTTTGTGCATTCTATTTTAACCGGTTTAAATGACCATTCGTAATAATCCTGGCTGCCGTCCAAACCACCGCGCCCAAACTGCAACGCAAATCTTATAGGGGTTTCTGCCGCTTTTGTTTCGTAATGTATTTCCATCTGTATATTATTATAAGATGTGAAATCCTTTACCTCGCCGTCAAAAAATTTAGTAGCGCTAACTTCTTGGCCTGGATGCAAACCTCCGTATTCCAAAAACAGGCTTTGCTCTTTTAACGGCGCATTAGTATCGGGGTCTCTTTCTAGCGGAGTATTAGGTGGCGTAAAATAAAAACCAGCATCTTCACGGTTGTTGATAACTTTGATGCGCATATAATTTGTATCTGGAACAACCACTGTGCCAGGCGCATAAATTTCCCCTTCCATACCGCCGGTTACATCTTGGGTAATGGGATTTGAAACAATTCCGAATTCGTTGCTACCGGAGAGTTCTTGCCATTCATTCCCTACAATTCTAAAATCTGCGATTTGCGCTCTGCCTTCTGAAATGCCAGTACCCAGCTTTCCATACCAAAGCCTTGCAAAACCAGCTTGCGATAAAATGTCGTTTGGCGAAGCCCCTTCCGCGGAAATCACGGTATCAATTTGGTCTAGGGGAATGCGAAACCTGCGCCATCCATTTTGCAACTTATCAAATTTCGTAGGGTCTTCGGTAGCCAAATCTATCCTGTAACGCACAAAACGAATCTCCGCATCAAGCTGACCGTTGCGGTTAAGGTCTTCTGTGTCGCAAGTTCTTTCGCCAGCATTGCCCTCCGTTCCATTTATTTGCGGCCCAGGGTCGCTTGAATTGAGTAAATTCTGGTCAAACCTGTCCATTGATATGTCGATATTTCCGCCGGAAATTCTCGTAGGATTAGGGAGAGTATCGGAGCGGCACTGAGCATAGCGGCAATCCCAAACCACACGTTTCCCATATACACCCGCGGAAAGACCCAAACCCATATCGTGCAGCGGTGTTGTTGTGCCCATAGAGCATTCGGAATTGAGCATAGCGTTAGGCTCATAACCGTTGATGCTTATATCTTCGCTAACAGAACCCAAATCCACATATAAAGAACCTACGTTTCCTCTCACCACCGCTTCTATATACCTTTTTCGCGATAAATTCTGATAATAACTGCTAATAGGCCGCATAATGCCACCCCAACTCTTACCGCTCAAATTATCATTTGGCCGCAAGCGAAAACTTAAAATAGTCAATTCCCTGTTATCCACATCGTTGTTGCCAACCGGAGTATAAATATAACGGTAAAGTATGCTCGTATTGCTGTGCCAAACAAACTCTCCAGCGTGTTTGTAATCCAAATAATTATCGCTAAGGCCACCGGGAGGGCTTGCTCTAAACCACAATACCCTAGAAAGCGGAAATTGCAAAATCACATCGCTGCTTTCAAAATCATCCACCAAAGCAGATTTTCTGTTGCTCGTATTAGTATTGTGGTAGCTTGCGGCAAATTCCCCTTCAAAGTTCCATCTGGATTTTTCCTTAGAATCTATAAATGGAACTGCATTTATAATTTTATCCATTGTTTGAGAACTATCCCTTAAACGCAAATTTGTTCCTAGCAAAAGCCCGGAAAAAGGTTCGCCGCCAAGCCGTGGATTTTCCGTGCTGACATTTTGGTTTTTGTAAAGAGCTGTCAAACCCCAAATTGAGCCTTCGCTAAAATTCTTTAGAGGGTATTCCGCCCTTGCCCCCAAAAGCAATTTGCTCTGAAGTTCAAAAAGAGGTTCGCATTCGTAATTAACCGTTATTTCCTTGTTCGGGTCTAAAGCTCTTTCGCTTATCAATTCAATTTGCCCTAGTTCATAATTAACTTGATAATCTACATCCCTAACCAAAACTTCCGAGCCTGCTTTCAATTTCTCTGAATTTGGAGCTATATCTATGCAATTGCTTCCGCTCACGGAATAGCTGCTATTGGGTTCTCTGACGTTTATGCTCGTGCGCCTGCGTTTGCCTACGGATTCAAAATAATAACGTGTTTGATAATTGTTTAAGCTGCTGTAAAGCGTTGTGTAAAGCGCTCTCATCGCCGGAGAATCATCCACGTTTCTAAGCGGTTCTAAACAATGCTCCCTTGCCAAAGTTTCTGGTAAATCGTTTCGCCTGTACCAGCTTCTCTCTCGGCAGGGGAGATGCATATCCCCGGTGTATTCGCTGCCTTCTCTGGGAAAAATTGAAATATCATTTACTAAAATAACTCCGGTTGCGGAATCAGCAACCCCAAGAGTTCTTAAAAACTCAACTACCCTTCTTGTGCGGTTATCTTTCATCCTCAAAATAAAATTGCTTGAGTTTTCGGAAGAAATTCCAACATTGTAAACATTCCTCAACATCAATTTTTCTATATCCGGCAAATTGGCAAGAGCGTCAAATTTTATCAGCACAACCCTATCATTGTTTCTTCTAACCGCAGATGTAGCGCGCCCAGTGCCATCTCCATCCCAAGAAGCCGCTAAAAGCATATCCGCACTTCCGCTTCTGAGCCGTAAAATTCCTGTTCTCGCATCAAAAACATAATCTGTTCCATTTTGCAATTCAACCAATCGTAAACCGGATACTTCCATAAACGTGCTGCTTCCGGGAGGGTAGTACACGCCTACAGCATTTTCCAGTGTTGTGGTTTTGCTGTTGAGTGGGCTTCTCTTATAAATTTTTAAACCATTTACCGATGGCCGTGGCGGTAAATTGCCCTCTATTCTCGCGTCTATATAATCCGCTCTCATCTTATGATTTAAAAAGTAATATTTATGAGCAACAAATTGTTTGTCTTGAATTTGAAATTCCATATTTTCATCTCTGCCCTTTATCGTATAGCTTTCCTGTTTGCCAGCGTCTTGCGAGGCTATTGTTGTTAAACGCCAGTTGCCGAGTTTCATCTCCGCCTTTATTCCAAACAAACCTTGGTGCTGCTCCGCATAGCCTGTTAATTCCGTGCCTGCCAAACTTAAAGAAGTGTTGCCAGCTTCCAATCTTTGCAAAACATAGTCTTCAAATTCGCCGGGTTCATCTTCTGCATAAATTACGCGAACCCTGTTTCTAACACCAAGCCCTCCTTCGGTATTATCCAGCTCAACCGTAATGTTTCTGCCTACCTTTCCCCGTACTACAAAACTCGGAACATAAGAAAGGGCTGGCGAAGGCAGCAAACTGCCTTCCATGCTGCCGGGTGCATCGTCCACAATTCCTATGCCGCGCAAGCGAATGTCCATTGTGCCTTGCATCAAAAGTTTTGGGCGGTCAAATCCAAAATCTTTCATCCACGGAGGAATTGCCATTGGAAGCGATATATTGAACAGAGAGCCTTCGGCTGGTTCGCTTGCCCCACCATCTTTTTGCCCTATATAGGCGTTCAACCAAAGCCTATTAAAACCGGTATTGAACATATCCATTGTATAATCAGCAAGTTCCGAATAATATGCATTCCAGATAGGTATAGTATCTTTGCTATAATAGTTTACAAAATTTGCCCGTACAACGCTGGTCCTGTTTTCAAAATCTATTTCGTGTTTATATATTACCGGCGGTTTTGAAGCTTTGAGCGGCGTACCATCTGAAATGCCTTTTTGCGGAAGCAAACCTCTTAGCGGTTCTGCCTGCGGAGATGGAGGAATATACTGAATTTGGCTTTTCGTGACGGAATCGCTCGGTTCTGCAAAGCAAAAACCTACCCATAGCAGCAAAGCTGCCTTTATTGCCGTTCTAAAAAACATTGTTGTTGAGAAATTTAGAAAAAGCCCATCAACCTACACATGCCTTAGAGCTTCTGCAATGAGTTTACCGGAGTCCGCATCTTTGCCTAAAATTTCTACGGCTTTTTCTACAGCCTTTTTTGCACCAGGGTCTTTTACTCCAAGCGTGTGAAGGGCGAGTACCGCCTCTTGCTCGGCAAAAGGCATAGCAAGGGATGAATTTTCCCCAGCCACAGCAGAAATTGAAAGGGCTTTGTCCTTTAATGCTAGCACCAGCATTTCCGATGTCTTTTTGCCTATGCCCTTTATTTTTGAAAGCCCTGCGGAATTTTCCATAGCAATTAAAGAGAGAAAATCATTAGGCGAAATAGAACTCAAAATCCTCTGCGCCATTTTTGGGCCAATGCCGTTAACCTCTATCATATTTAAAAAAAGCTCTTTTTCTTGAACATCAAAAAAACCGTAGAGCGTTAAGGAATCCTCTCGCACAATCAGATGAGTTAGCAATGCAATCTCTGAACCTTCGTTTGGAAGTCTTTCGCCAGTGCGTGCACTTATATTAACTCCATAACCAACTCCCCCACATTCAACAACAGCCATAAGCGGAGTTTTTTGTACTAAAATTCCCCTTAACCTCTCTACCATTTCCATTCCCAAGAGGTTGTACCATCTTTGCCGTCTTTAATAACAGCACCCAGTTTCAGCAAAACATCTCGCAGGCGATCGCTCTCCGCAAAATTTTTAACCGAACGGGCAAAATTTCTCTCCTGTATAAGGGCTTCTATTTTTTCAATCTCCTCTACGGAATGCTCTGCCTTTTTCATTCTCTTCAGCAGTTGAAATCCAAGAACTGTGTCAAATTCCTCTATAAGAGCGGCTTTTTCATTATTAACCAACGCGAAATCAGCGAGCATCAAATTCAAAGTGCTGATAGCTGCGGAGGAGTTCAAATCATCTGCTATGCACTCCCTGAATTTTAAACTCCATTCACGTGCATCCAAACTTTGCACTTTGCCTTCCAAACCTATATAAGGTTCGGTTTTTCTTCGCAAAGCATTTAAGGATTCCTGCGCGCTTTCCATAGCTTCCCAACTGAAGTTCAAATAATTGCGATAATGGCTTGTCAAGGATAAGAGCCTGTAGGCAATTGGGTCAAATCCTTTTTTCATTAAAAAATCCAAGGTTAAAAAATCACCGCGGCTCTTGCTCATTTTTTCCAGATTGCTCTCTCTCAAAAATTCACCGTGCATCCAAAACCTTGAGAACAGCTTGCCCGTAGCACATTCGCTTTGAGCTATCTCGTTTGTGTGATGAATGCGAATGTGGTCTGTGCCACCGCAGTGAATATCAATAGTCTCACCGAGAAACTGCATTGCCATCGCGGAACATTCTATGTGCCAACCCGGAAAACCAAACCCCCACGGGCTATCCCATTCCATTGCCCTCTTGCTGTCTTTTGGGCTGAATTTCCACAAGGCAAAATCCGTTGTGAATTTCTTTTCACCTACATCTATGCGCGCTCCGCTTTTTAAGCCAGCAATGTCTAAGCGAGCAAAATCCGCATATCTCGGAAACTTTAAAGTGTCAAAATAAATACCATCGCTTGTTCTATAAGTATAACCTTTTTCTTCCAATCTTTTTATCAGTTCAATTTGCTCTTTTATGTGGTCTGTAGCTTTGCACCATACAGCAGGGGGCAATATGTTTAAATGTTTCAAATCTTCCTTGAATTTTTCCGTGTAAAATTCCGCTACTTCCCAAACACTCTTGCCCGTGCGTTCCGCGCCTTTTTCCATTTTGTCTTCGCCATCGTCTTGGTCACTAGTCAGATGACCTACATCGGTTATATTCACCACGTGGCGAACCTTAAAGCCAAAATATTCAAGACTCCTGCGGAGTAAATCCTCAAATAGATAAGTACGTAGGTTGCCTATATGGGCGTAATGGTAAACAGTTGGCCCACAAGCGTACATTCGCACTTCGTCAACATCTTGCGGAAGAACGAACTTCTCTTTTGAACGGCTTGCTGTATTATAAAGAAGGAGGGATTTTTTGCTCATAGTGAAAACCCATTTAATAATTCTTCAAGGGAAGAAGATTCTTGTGGCGGTGGTGATGGCGGCGGTTGTGGTTGTGGTTGTGGTTGTAGTTGCGGCTGCGGCTGCGATTGCAGTGGCGAAGACGAAACCAATTTTTCGGATTGCCTTACTATATGAGGTTCTGTTTTAGGTTTAAGTATTGCATCTAGCCTTGAGGAGGTTTTGCCAATGGAATTTCTATTGATAAAACCGCCAGCAATCACTATGACCTTTGTTTTACCTTTATATTCCTCGCCCGAACCATTGCCTATTTTCAGAAATTTAACCGTGCCTTCTGGAGGGTTATCCAAAACGCAGCTATAATAGCCGTTCTCGCTTTTTGTCCAATTAAAAAGCCTTTGTATTTCGCTGACCACTTCGTAGTGAGACCTTTCGGAATACCCCTGCTCGTAAAACTGATATATCATCAATCTTGAGGCAATTTTATTGGAATGATTTACCAGCAATTTGTCACTTATCGCTTTTGCAAGTTCTTTTTTTATGTCTTCCACGTTCCCTGCGGATGCTTCTACTGTAGTGATAATAGAATCCCCGCTTGCTTTGAGAGTTGAGCAAACATCGGCAAAGTCTATGTTTCTCTTTGTGTAATTAGTTATGGTATCCATTATGGATTGCAGCACAATTTGAAAACGTGAATCTATTAAGTTATCTGCTTGGTCAACGGACGCATTTTCCTCGTCTAAAACATCCAATATATTTATCATATCTATAACAACAAGGGCATCTACATATTTTCTCAGTTCCGTTATGCCGTGCGTTGCTATTTCACGCCTATCCGCTTCTATTCCAGATGGCATTGTGGCAACGCCTATGGTAAGCGTGTTCCTCTTTTTTTCTTGAACTTCTTTTGCTGCCTTTGCAACCAAGGGCGCAACACCCGTGCCTGTGCCGCCACCCATACCTGTTACTATCAGCGCTAAATCCACGTTTTTGAAACGTTGTTTGAATTTGTCGTAATATTTCTCTCCCAAATCCCTTGCCGCATCCAAATCTCCGCCAGCACCTAAATAGTATGAATCCATACTCAGGGCGATATTGTTCTTAAAACCGTTTTTTTCAAGTTCTTTTATTGAACCGCCATCTGAATTTATGCCCACAAAATCCACCAAATCATTGCTAGAATTTTGTGCTTTTAAGCTCATCAAAATATTTACGCCGCACGTTCCAACCCCTGCAAAGCAAACCGATATAGGCCGCCCGTAAGTTTCGCCTGCACTCTCTATTAAAGGCTCGCGATTCGTATCTTCATCAATTTCCATTTGAATCAGAGGGTCCTGCTGTTCGAACACGCTTTGAGCAACGTAGCTTTCTAGCCCGGCTTTACGACGTATGCTCTGTATAACTTTGCTTGAATCTACGGGCATTCAAAATCCTCCATATTCCCCCAATATATAAAATTACGAAACCTTTGAGAAGATATTTCCAAATAAGGATAGAATCTTTGTAGTTCTTTTCCTACTCTCAATACCACCACCCCTATCTTCTCCCGAAATTAGGCCTTGCAGAATGCCAGCACCAGCAGATGATAAATCCCGCCTTATTTCACCATCCCATTTTACATACCCCCTCCTTGCAGAAATTCCAAAGATTTCTTCAGTAAGCTCTTCAATGCCCTTTAACGGCAGCGAGCATTCCAAGATTATGTGGTCCGGTTTGCAAAAATCATCTTCAAACATAGCCTGCTTTATCTCCAATAGCAAGTTCCGAATGGTCATTTTTGCAAAGTAGCTTAAAACATAATTGCTGACTGTCAAAAGCGTTCTGGTTTTATTTCTATTGGGCAGCTCAAGCCTGCTATATTCGGTGTCCTCCTCTAAAACGCAGGATACGAATTCGAGCAGGGTTGAGCAATCATCTGCGGAGAGAATATCTCTGGAATCCTCGGAAATCTCGGCACTTTTTACCATATTGTAAAATTTTTCCATATAGTCGTTTCTCTTGACAAACTCAAAATCCTGCCCTGCTAATTTAGGGTTTTTATGGTAACAGAGGCATAACCGCCAAATAATCTCCCTCAGCTTCATAAAACCGGATTCCTTTTTATTTAGGTACTTCAACTCTGAATTTTGCCACACGGAAAACTCAGATATTGAGTCCGTAATGTGAATCAGTGCGGTTTTACCCCTTTTTTCCTCTCTGCTGGCAAGTATTTTAAATTCGCTTTCGCAAGATAGGGATACCCTTATTTTGTCTTCATATTCCTTCATAATACCCAAAAACTTTGAGAGAGTGGGATGCTTTGTTATAAAATAAGCGCTGAAACCGAGGTTCTTGGCCCTTCTCCCTATAGGTTCTAGAACTTTCACCTCATTTGAAATGGTAAAATACGGGCTTGTCAAAGATTTTATCTTCTCATCGGGAAGCGGAATCTGAAACATATTTTCCGGCAGTTTGCATATCTCTATTTTCCTTATGTCGTTTTCTGTAATTTCCCTAAGCTGGGAAAATTCTATTCTATAGGGAAAAAACAGAACCTCAAAGAAAGCTGCGGATACCGTAACTTCCAGATTGGAATCAAAATCATAGCCATTCTCTCTTTGCCATTCGCTGATGATTCTGTTAATGGAAGCGACTGCGGTTTTAACGCGCCCTTCATCAATCCTATTTTGCGACATTCCGGGAAACCCTTCAAATTCTTCGCTATTGAGGTTGATTGTTCCCACGTGCCAATCGCACTCCGCTCCGTAACGTGCTTGAAAGTCATTTGCCATAGCAAAATTCATGCTGATTCCATCGTGCCCAAAATCCAGATTGAGCTTTGCTTTTTTAGCGTTCATTCCTAATCTCTCCTTCTCATATTGTGTATGCCATCTGCTTGAAACGCAAATCCAAAACAGTTATGGAACTTACATTCAAAACCTTCATATTCCTGGTCATCTGCCTATAATGCTTAAAAGCAGTTTTCCAATAATCGCTCTCCAAAGAAAATTTTGTTTTGAATTCAACATCGCTAAAGAATACCGTTATTTGCCTTTCGGCTTCTTTTGGAATCAATTGCGAAGTTCTCATGTAGAGCAAGGGGTCATTTTTTCTCATATCCAGCAGAAAGTTTGTAGCTAACGCCACATCGCTTTCATTTTTAGTATCCACAACCGGTAAGTCTGCGATGTTTACGCTGTATGGGTAAATTCTTCCTTTGTCCGAATATACAAGCGGCATAGAACTCTGACCTTGCGGCATAATTACAAAAAGAGGTTTAACCTCGCTGAATTTTATCTCCAATTCATAAGGGAGCAATTTTATGGAAAATTGAATATCGCCAAAAATCATACTGCTGGTATCAAGGCGAGCGCGAATTTCGGCAGTATCCGTTATGTAAATTTTTTCCTCATAATCGTAACCTATTATTTTCCTAAATGCATCTTCCGAAAGCCTATTTAAACTTTTGGGTGTTATTTTTTGGAAGGCTATAAAACTCCCAGGTTTTACATTTGGGATGATAAACACAAAAATAGCTATGCCAAGCAAAGCCAATATAAATATACTGGCAATGCCCCTTTTATTTCTAGACAGGCAATTCAAAACAACTGTTTTTCTTTTTGAAATCCAGTTATTAACAGCTTTTTCCTTTGCTCTTTCGTGGTATTTTAACATCAAACCATCTCCAAAATTTTAGCTGAAAGCATAGTTATGTTTCCAGCACCCATTGTCACAATCAAATCTTCGCTTTTCATTTCACCTCTGAGAATTTCCAGAGCATTTTCCTTTGCTCCTATAAAACGCACATTTTTATGCCCCCTTGCGTGAGCAAAATCTAATATCAGCTTCCCGGAAATTCCTTCTATAGGTTTTTCCCTTGCTCCATAAACGTCGCACACCAGGAGAAGGTCGCTGCCTAAAAAAGCAGTTCCAAATTCCTCTGCTTGGTCTCTTGTGCGTGAATACAGATGAGGCTGAAACACCGTTATAATGCGTTTGTCCGGGAAGGATTCCCTAAATGCGGAAAGGCTCGCGGCAACCTCCGTTGGATGATGAGCGTAATCGTCAAACACCAATGCACCTCTAGCCTTGCCTTTGAACTCCATTCTTCTCTTAACGCCAGCAAATGCCGCAAGAGCTTTTTTGGAAATTTCCACCGGAATGGATTCTTCTGTTGTGAGCGCAATGGCGGCTGTGGCATTTTGAACATTGTGCTTGCCCAAAAGCCGAATTGAAAATTCGCCGAGCAAACTACCCCTGCGATAAACCGAAAATTCCGAACCGTTTTCCGAGTGACGGCAATTCTTAATGCTGTAGGTTGCTTGCGGGCTAAATCCATAAGTTATCACCGGTTTAGCCAATCTGGATAATATGCTCTGGCATCCGATATCATCCACGCATAAAATTACCTGCCCATAAAAAGGGACTTTATTTGCAAATTCGGTAAAAGCACTTTTTATATCATCCAAATCCTTGTAGGTATCCAAATGTTCAGCATCTATATTGGTTATTATCGCAGAACTCGGCATCATCTGTAAAAAGCTATGGTCAAATTCATCCGATTCGGCAACCAAATAAGAGCCTTTCCCTATGGTTGCCCCAGAGCCTTTGCCCTGCACAATGCCACCGACTATTACGCTTGGGTCTTCGCCTGCCATTTCTAAAATAGAGCCTACCAAAGAAGTTGTGCTGGATTTTCCGTGAGTGCCAGCTATAGCCAAAGTGTATTTCAGCCGCATCAGTTCGCCGAGCATTTCCGCTCTGCGAATAATAGGAATGCCAAGCTCTTTTGCGCGTTTCATTTCGGGGTTGTCTTCTTGCACAGCAGAGGAATAAACAACAAGCTCCACATTGGAAACATTTTCTGCCTTATGGCCTATAAAAATTTTAATTCCGAGATTTTGCAGATAAGCGGTTTGAGCGCTTTCTTGTATGTCGCTGCCGCTGACTTCAAAACCGTTGTGATGCAGAAGCTCTGCAATGCCGCTCATTCCTGCACCGCCTATTCCTATGAAATAGGTTTTATGAATTCGGTTATTTGGTATAAGGCGTCCTAAATCAAGCATATATCCCTCGCAATATCGTTAGCAGCCCTGCGGTTAAGTTCGCCAAGCTCGCTTGCCTTTTTAGACATCTTGCCAAGTTTTTCCCTGTTGCCGCTCAAATTCATTATCTTTTCCCAAAGCGCGTTTGGTTCGCTGTCTAGCTCAACATAAGCAGCACCTTCTTTTTCCACAACCCTTGCGTTGTGCTCCTGATGGTTTGCGGTTGCATAAGGGTACGGCAAGAGAATGGAGGCTTTTCCAAAAACCAAAATCTCCGCAAGGGTAGATGCCCCGGAGCGAGAGATTATCAAATCCGCGTACTGCATATATGCGTAAATGTTATCCAAAAAAGCCGTTATGCAAACATTCTTAACTTTGCCGTATTTTTCAATAAGGGCATCCGCGTGTTTTGCGCCAGCCTGCCAGACAACAGATAAATTTTCATTCTCAAAGAGATTTTTTGAAATTTGCTCTATTTTTTTATTTATGCCAAGAGCGCCCTGACTACCACCCGTTATTAAAATGCGAAATTTTTGAGCGTCTGCAAAAATTTCTGGAGCTGGCAAATTCTCCGGCATTTTACGGACAGGGTTTCCCAAAACTTTAGATGAGATATAAACTTTCTTGGCAAACTTTGCGCATATTTTATTTGCAACTCCCATAACAGCATTGGGTTCTACGGCATAAAACGGAATTCTTTTGAGAACCGCCGCAAGCATAATTGGCAAAGCCACATAACCACCTGTTGCAACTATATACTCAGGTTTTTCTTTTTTAAGCAATTTAGCCGCGCCTAGCACGGAAGAAGATAAATTAAAAGGCAGCAATAAATTTTTTGCTATGCTATTCCTCTTTAAAGGAATAGCTTTGATATGCCTATAATCAAATTTGGAAGAGAGAAGTTTTTCTTCCATAGAAGGAGCAGCGCGGCCAACGAAAATTACTTTTACGGTATTATCCAAATTCATAATAGCCTCGGCAATGGCAACCGCAGGGAACACGTGCCCACCAGTACCGCCACACGCAAAAAGAGCCGTTCTCATACTTTTTCATCCCCATTGAGCGAAGATATTTGAACAAGCATTCCCATAAGGAAAAAATTCATAACTAAATTAGTCCCTCCAGAACTTATGAAAGAGAGAGGCTGCCCTGTGTTTGGGAGCAAGCGCAAATTAACCCCTATATGAAAAAAGATGTTCAGAGAAAAAATCATAGCTATGCCCCAAGCTAAATTTTGAGCAAACATCATATCTCTATCTTTAGGGCTGTAGTTTGAATTGCAATCATTTTTTATTCTTATCTTGCTGGCAACCCAAAAACAGGTGAACAAAAATCCCATCAGAGCCATGGTTATTGGGAGCATTCTAAGCAACCCAAGTTCCTCGCCCAAAATGCTGTATGCAAAATCATTGCGCGCACCGAATAAATGGTGCTTTATTGTTCCCTTATCCAAACCCTTTCCTTTTATTCCTCCGTCTGCTAAAGCCTGCAAAGCCTCATTCTGCTGGTCATTGCCAGCTTCTGCCCCGTGGAAAAAAGCCCAAATTCTGTTAACGCCGTGCACTTTTACAAGAGCGCTGTCCTTATCCAAATTTTGCACGGAAAAAGCCATAATGCACGGAATAGCAAAAATTACAACCATAAAAAAACGCGACTTTAAGTTCATCTCTTGCACAAAAAGCATAAAATATATCAGAATAACATAAATTATCATCATAGAATAATTAGGCATAAGAAAGGTGAAAAAACATACGGGAAAAAGAACAAGAATCGGGAAGCCTACAAACTCCCTGCACAGGTTCATCTGCCTGTTTATTCTCATATCTGTTAGCAGTTTTGCCACAAAAATCATACAGAAAATTTTCACCAATTCACCAACTTGAAAGGGTCTTGAAAAAATGGATAAATGCCGCCTCAACTGCGTTATGCCGTTGTTCTTTGTAATTCTTGCCAGTTCCGCATCCTTAGGCACTGAATATGAACTTTCGCTTATGGAACGCAATTCCGCTTCCGTATAATACCCTTTAAGATTAAGCCTCGCATTATCAAGGGGAATTTTATCCCAGGATTTATCTCCCCATATTGCCATTACCTGCAAAAGCATCGCGAACAGAAACAGGATAAAAGCAAAGCTAAAACCTCCTTTATTCCACAGAATATGCTGCCCAGCCGAAAAACGAATTGCATAACGCCGCCACAAGGATACGGGCAATAAAAACCCTACGGCAAAAAAAATCAGCGGCAATAGCATATTTTCAACAGCAACGCTTTTATACGGAATAAAATCTCTCTCAAGAGTACTTATACCCACATAAATTCCAATGATGGAAAACAAAATCGGAAGCAAAATGAGCTGCCATTTGCTATATCTTATCCTTTCTGATAAATTATGGGCACAGTCGTAGAGAAAATTCATTTACGCAATCTCCAATTCCAATAAACTTGCAGACACATCTTCCAGCTTCATAGAACGCGAAGCCTTTATCAAAACAAGGTCGTCTTTGCGAATTAAAAATTTCAACGCTTCAATAGCATCTTGCTTGTCTTTGAAATATTTTATCCTGGAAGTTTTTAAGCCCGCTTTCTCCGCGCCTTTGCAATATTCTATTGCATCGCTTCCTATAGCCACCAGATAATCTATTGATAATTCGGGCAGCATAGAGCCTATTTCCCTGTGATATTCCTTGCTGTGCAAACCGAGTTCCTTCATATCTCCCAAAACAGCAATTTTGCGGCTTTTGCAAGGCATACTGGCAAGTGTCTGCAAAGACATCTTCATTGAATGAGGATTTGCATTGTAGCAATCCGATATAACGGTAATTCCGTTTTTTTCAATAATCTGCATTCTCATATCGTAGGCTTTTGCTCCCAAAAGAGCTTCTGCAATTACGTTCTTTGGAATTTTTAACAATTCGCCAACGGAGATGGCAGCAAGGGCGTTATAAACATTGTGCACGCCCGGAACAGAAAGTTTATACCAAGTACGCGATATGCGAAATTTGGCAAGGCCATTTTCCCACAAAATTTCATCTGGCCTAACCATCCCCTTATTCACTCCGTAAGTGATTACATCATACTTCGCGGCGTTGCGAATTTTTGAAAGCATATTGTCATCTGCATTTATAACCAAGTGTCCGTTTTTTTCAAAACCTTCCACTATAGATTTTTTTTCCTTGAACACTCCATCTAAATCCCCAAGCCCTTCCAAATGGGCAGGAGCAACATTTGTGATAACGGCTATGTCTGGAACTGCCGCTTGCGCGAGCTGGCGAATTTCGCCGGGCATACTTGTTCCCATTTCTATAACGGCTGCTTCGTGTTTGCTCTTTAAACCGAGCAAGGTCATTGGAACTCCAAAAAGATTATTCAAATTTCCCTTTGTGACAAGGGTGTTGAATTTTTTGCCAAGCACCGCTGCGAGCATATCTTTAGTAGATGTTTTCCCGGCACTGCCAGTTATGCCAACAACTTTCAAGCCCTGAAATTGCTTTCTATAGCCCCTGGCAAATTTCAGCAAGGCTCTTGTGGTATCTTCCACGGAGAGCGCAATGGGAATTTTTGCAATATCCACTTCTTTTGCATTGACAACTGACATAACTGCTCCTTTCTTAAAAACCTCTTCTATAAAGCCATCTCTGTGCGGATTAAATGTTTTCCCAACCAACGCCCAGAAAATTTCGCCTTTTTTAATATCTCTGGAATCAAAATTCAGGCACGCTTTTTGCATTTTTATCTTTTGCGGAACTTCCGCCATAAACGCAGAGGGATTTTCGTGCAAAAAAATTTGCATAAACTCCGCTATTGTAATTCCCAAATCAAAACTCATACCTACTCTTTATTCTCCATTCTCCATTAAAAATTCGCCAAAATCTCTTCCCTATCGCTGAAATGAATTTTCTCCCTTCCAATAATCTGATAATTCTCGTGCCCTTTGCCTGCCACAATTAAAATATCGCCGCTTTGCAATTCGGCAGCGGCTTGCTTTATAGCTTCTTTTCTATCTGCCTGCCTTTTATGTTTGCCTAAAGCCATCCCAGCTTCCACATCGTTTAAGATTTGCTCTGGATTTTCCGTGCGTGGATTATCTGAAGTTAGCCAGATTTTATCTGCCATTTTCTCCGCGATAGCTCCCATCTCCGGCCTTTTGGTTTTGTCTCTATCGCCACCGCACCCAAATACCAATAGCAAATTCCCATTGCAAATTTTACGAGCCGCTTCAATAGTTCTCTCCAAAGCATCAGGAGTATGAGCGTAATCAACAAGGGCACGTTTGCCATTTTTATTATATACAACTTCAAAACGGCCAGGAACGGAAATATTCTCCAAAGCATTTGCAAGAGCGGTTTCTGGCAAGCTCATTCCACGTGCCCATTCTATAATCAACATCGCATTTTCAACATTGTGCTCGCCAAAAAGCGAAACCTTGAAATTATCTATTCTAATCCCATTTTCCGCAGCTTCTGTCTTAAACTGCTTTTTTGAAACGCCTACCCTTTCCCTGAAAAACAACTCGCCATATAAACGATGCCCGTAGGAATTATCAATATTTATAAACCCAACTCCATTGCCCAAAAGCTCTGAAATGAACAGCAGTTTTTTAGCCTGATAATAACTTTCCATAGTGCCGTGATAGTCCAAATGGTCGTGGCTTAAATTTGTGAACAAGGCGGCTTTATAGGAAATTCCCATAACACGCCCCTGAACAAGGGAATGGCTGGAAACTTCCATCACGAGTTCCGTGCAACCCGCTTTAACAGCTCTTGCCGCAAATTCGTAAAGTTCCAAAAGGCCCGGAGTGGTTAAATGAGCTTCTTCCTTATTATCGCCTATAACGTTGCAAACAGTGGTCAACAACGCCGTTTTTTTGCCAGCCGCTCTCAAAACCGCATTCATCATAAATGCGCAGCTTGTCTTTCCATTTGAGCCTGTTACCGCATAGCAATTCAATTTGGAAAAAGGGTTGCCAAAATTTTCCTTTGCAAATAAGTATCTTGTAAAAACAACATCGTTCACCTGTGCCCATCTATCTTCAAAACCCTTGGGAATGGGCAGAGCGGAAATTACAGAAGAAGCTCCTTTTTCCAATGCTTCCAGTGCGTGAGTTTTCTCCGAGCCGTCAACGCACGGGACGGCAAAGAAAATATCTCCGCCGCTAACTTTACGAGAATCATCTCTTAATCTTTTCTCCACTCTATATACTCTCTCTCAATTTTATACGCACCATACTCCTTTTATCCGCAAAACTACCGGGTTCTGGAAATTGCTCATACACTTTCCCAACACCATCGTAAAAAACATTGCTGATATGCTCAAGCATACCCATCGCATCTCTAAGCGCCAAACCTCTGACATCCGGCATACGTCCGGTATTTCTCTGATGTTCCCTTAAAGAGAGTTCCAAGTATTCTCCTGTGGAATCTTTTTTTATTGTTTGTGCCACAACAGAGCCGTTTTTGCGCTCATCGTTAAAACGTATTCTGCAACGCATTCCGCTTGCTTTGTCCAAAGCCGCTATTTTTGTGTGCCCAATAAAAGATATGTCTTTGCACAAGCTGTCCGCAGGTGCGTATTCCCTAGCAAAAGCCTCCGGGGAAACAGCAGGGTGCAAATATATCTGCTCCATTATCCTCTGAAATACCGGGCCTGCCACCGTTGCTCCGGCTTTTTTAGTGCCATACAAGGTTACAAGGCACACAAAATGAGGGTCTGCCGCATTTTCAATTCCTATAAAAGAAGAGTTGTAGGTTTCGCTCGCATACTTTCCAGAGCTGTCTATGGTTTGCGCTGTTCCAGTTTTGCCGGCAAATTCAAAAAAATTGTATTTGGACTTCACATTCTCCGCAGTTCCGCCGGAATCAACAACGCCTTTGAGCATTTGCCTTAAAAGCCGCGTGTTTTCCGTAGAGGAAATTACCCTGCGCACGGAATCCTTTTCCGTTGCGGCGGAATCTCTTCCGTGCCTCAATATCAATTTTGGGTTATATAATATTCCGCCATTTGCCACTGAGCTAAAAGCTTTTGCAATGTCCAGAGATGTTAAATCTATGGATTGCCCAAATCCCTGCGTTGCCTGCGTTCTCAAATCAGAAACCCTGTAAAAACCCTTATGGCTAATTCTGAGCGGAAAATCGGCAGAGGTTTCGTTTATCGCAAAATTTTTCACCCCATTTTGAAAATTTTCATAACCTATTTCCTCAACAACATATTTCCCAAAGGCTATATTAGACGAATAAACCATAGCCTCCTGCATATTGCATCTGTCTCTCACGTGGGTATCTTTTATTATTTTTTCGCTTGCGCTTTTTGTAACCTGCCATTTGCCATTTTCCGTATTTATCCGTTTATTTGGGTCAACTCCGTTTTCCAAAGCTATTATAGCCGTTATAGGTTTGAAAATTGAACCTGGCTCAAAGGAATGCAAAATTCCCTCGTATTTTTTGCTCTCCGGGTTAAAGCTCGTAATGGCCAAAATTTGCCCCGTGCGAGGCTCCATAACCAGAACGGATGCCCCAGCCGCCCCAAATTTGGGCACATATTCCCTGATGGCATTTTCCACTATCTCCTGGATTCTCAAATCTATGGATAGATATACATCCTTGCCTTCAACAGAAGGAGTGAGTTCAACTTCGGTTATCGGGGTTTCCCGTTTGGGCTTAAACGTTGAACGCCAAACGGGTTTTTGCCCACGCAAGTCTCTAATATTTGAATTTGCCACGCCTTTTAGGATTGCAGACAAACCTTCAAGATGGTTGTGAAAATAAATTTCTCTCCATTCCTCTTTTCCAGATTTGCTATCCACAAGCAATTTATCCCATAGCACCGTTCCATTGCGGTCTAGAACGCGCCCAAATCTCGCTTCTCCGTATCTCTGTTTCTGGGTTCTGTCTGCATAATAAACTTTATCGCTAAAAAGTTGAATATGAGCCAGCTTGGCAATGAAAACCGCAGTTGCCAAAAAGAGAAAAACTCCTGCCATTATGAGCCTTGCTTTCATCTCGCATACCCCGTTACTTTAGTTGCAACTCCATACACCCCAAGGCCTAGATGAAACGCCACGGTATCTATTCTCTTCCTGGAGCGTAAACTATCTATGCTTTTTTCCACCAAAGCTAATTCGTAACGCAGCATAGAAATGGAATCTTCCAGATTGTTCTCTTGCAAAATCAAAGCCGAGAACTTATTGTTCTCCACTTTCATTGGAACTGCCAACACAAAAAGAACGCAGAAAAGAAGAACGGAAATTATAATCAGTTTTTTCATAGCACTCTCCTAAATCCTTTCGTAAACTCTTAATGAAGCGGAACGGGAACGGGAATTTTTTTTCAATTCTTCCGCGCTTGGAGTCACTGGTTTTTTATTCACTCTCTTTATTTTTCTGTTGTTTCCTCCGCAAACGCAAACAGGCAAATTGCTGTTGCACAGGCAATTTTTCTCAAAAAGCGAAAGAACCTCTTTCACCGTTCTTGCCTCTTTTGAGTGATAGGTTATTATGCAAAGCCTTCCGCTGCTTTTTAAGCAATGCACGGCGGCTTCAATGCTTTTTTTAATCTCTGCAATTTCTGAATTCACTTCCATACGAATAGCTTGGAACACTCTGGCTTTTAAGCTGTTCAAATCTTTTTTTCTGTTTGCATAAACTTTTTCTACAACTGCACTCAAATCTGCTGCTGTAATTTTTCTGTTTTCTCTCTCTGCAGTTGCAACCCCCGATAAAATGTGCCTTGCTAGGCGGCCAGCCATTTCTAAATCTGAATTTTCTTTCAAAATTTTTGCCAATTCTTTTTCTGAAATTCCTTTCAAATAATCCTGTGCATTTTCGCTTGAGCTTGAATCCATCCGCATATCAAGGGCTTCATTGCCTGCAAAGGAAAATCCTCTGTTTGTATCTATTTGGTGAGAGCTTATTCCCAAGTCGTAAAGAATGCCGCCAAGAGCCTCAGGTGCAAGCTCTTTTCCTAAATTTGAAAAGGGCTTGTGGTGGTAGATTATTTTTTCGCTGAACCTTGCGAGCCTAGCTTTTGCTGCATCTATTGCTTCTATATCTCTATCAAAGCAGTGCAGTTTTTGAGCTTCGCCTAGAAGCTCTGCGATTTTTTCCGAATGCCCTCCGCCGCCGAGCGTGCAATCTGCGTAGTCATAGCCACGCCTTATGCGCATACTTTCTATGCACTCATTCAGAAGCACGGGAATATGGTAAATTCCCGCGTTCATAGCATCCACTCATAACCTTTGAAGTTATCATCCTTGTTTAAAATATAAGGAGCTGCTTTTTCTGCATTGGAAATAATTATTACATCTCCATTGCCAGCGAACACAACGTCTTTGTCTATGCAGGCGTATTCTTTAAGTTCTTTTGGCAAAAGAAAACGGCTCTGCTTGTCGTCTAAAATGACCTGACGGGTACTGGACAGCACCTTTCTGCGGAAATTATAATTCTCTATTGTTTGGTCTAAGTTTTTCAATTTTTCTGCCCAAGCGTTATAGTCAGTTTCTCTGCGCAAGTGCAGGGTATTATCAAGGCCGGGCGATATGTAAAATTCCTTTTCTGAGGGAATCAGTTTTCTAAAAGAGGCAGGCAAGGAAACCCTACCGTTTCCATCCACGACTGCCTGCTCATTCCCTTGAAAATTCATAACCTTTAATATAGAATTTTTTTGTTCTTTTCACCCATTTTTAATTGTTTTATTTATTTTTAACCCATTTTAACCCATAAGCGAAAAAGTTTTCCAAAGGAATTAACAATAGGTTAACTTTTGGTGTAAATAATACTGAACAAATGTGTAGTATTTTAATTGTCTGAACCAGACGTCCATACACTACTCTACTTATTCGCTGGCAAACATCCATCGGAGCTCAG
>Ga0268262_10001436_pt1 | contig 29517 bp, 23 predicted proteins | sample TergutNc150P3_FD_190354 | JGI IMG/M metagenome (GOLD analysis project Ga0268262, IMG submission 190354) | Nasutitermes corniger P3 segment gut microbial community from laboratory colony in Florida, USA - Nc150 P3 (SPAdes) (version 2) | ecosystem: Host-associated > Arthropoda: Insects >... | reverse complement strand
TAGTGCACAGCCGCCGCTTTGGGCATATTCGCTTGGAACATCTAAAGAAAATGGGTGTTGCGCTTAAAAGGGCAAAGTATTTTTTGGCAAACCCAGATATTCCAAGGGAATGGCAAAAGTTTTACCCCGAGCAGATTAAAATGCAATTATTTTAATTTTTTTACTATATTAATTCCTAATGCTAGGAAGAAGAAAGAGAAAAACCAGCGTTCAAGTGATGCGCGACATTACGGAGAACATAAGCTCCAAGGCGATTAGCATAAATAAGAGCCATTTACCGCTGAGAGCCGTAGGCATAATCTGCATATTTATTTTCTCTCTGTCTATATGCTATGAAATTTATGGATTTGTCTCTACGTTAGCGGTTGTCTCAAAAAGAGAGCGGAATGTAGAAAAACTTGAAAGAGATCTGCAAGATTTGAAAGAACAGCTTGTAAAAAAGCAGGAATTAAAAGAGAAGTTGATAAAAGACCCTTTAACGATAGAAGCCGTTGCCCGTTCTTACGGAATGAGCAAAAAAGGCGAAAGGGTGTTTTATTTTTTGGATTAGCCTTTCAGCACGTCTATCATATCAAAGAAACCGCCCTGCCTGGCTTCGATTTTCTTAGCTAAAAATTCAACGGCATCCGCTGTGCCTTCTGCGTAGATTTCCCTGCCGCATACATTGTGGCGAAATTCAAAATGCACTGATTTGTCTGTGCTGTCAAGGGAGTAAGTGTGAAAGGCGTGGCCGCTTAAATGTTCGTTGGGCACAAGCATTTTGCTGATTTGAGATTTTTCGTCTCGCACCATTTCTATTATGGGTTCTGTGCCTTTTGCTCCCATTTCCAAAAAGCTTTTCACCAAGGCTTTTGCGGTGCCGCTGGTATCGGCTTTTGTCTTTTGGTGGCTTTCAACAACTTTTAAGTCATAGCCGCTGAACACACCGGAAAAATTTTTCGCAGTCCATTCCAGCATAGCTTGGAGCGCAACTATCTGCTTTGCCATATTGGGAGCTATTACGCAGGGGTGTTTTGCGTTTTTCACCAACGCCATTAAAGCATCTCTATCACCCCCTGTTGTTCCCATAACAAAGGGAATTTTGTGTTTAACATAAAACTCGGCATTGCTATTCACTGCGTTTGGATGCGTATAATCAACGGCTATTAAGTTCGGGTATTCTTTTAAAATCTGTTCTATTTTATTTTCTCTTTCCGCTACACCGAGCAGAGCAAAGCCATTGAACTCTGCTAAGTTCTCGCCTGTTAGCGAAAATGGAATAACATTGAATTTTCTCCTTGCGCAAACCTCCGCAACTATCTGCGCCATCTTCCCCGGCATTCCGTTTACCATTACGTTCATATATGCGAGTAATATAGCAATTTCCAAATAAATATTGCATAAAGCGGAATGTTCAGCAGACCATTGTTAACTGGGCGTGATAAATACGACGGCAACAGCGATCAGTGTTTACTATATTCACTCCCAGATGTCTATCCTTTCCGTATTAAAATCTGGGCTTGCCAAAACTCGCGAAGCATTGCTCGGCGAATTTAAATCCATTGCCGGCGTTGGCAAAATAACGGATGAGATGCTTGAAAATTTAGAAGAACATCTGATAAAAGCCGATGTTGGCGTTGAAGCGGCATTCTTGCTAACAGATGCTCTAAGAGAGCATGGGCTTGGCAAAAGTTTAACGCAAAACGAAATCAACGCGATTCTGCGAAGCGAAGCGGAGAGTTTACTGATAGACCCGCCGGAATTAAAATGGCAAGGGCATCCGCACATCGTTTTGATTATAGGCGTAAATGGCGCGGGCAAAACCACCACCATAGGCAAATTAGCGCATAGATTAAAGCAAGAAGGAAAATCCGTTTTGCTCGCCGCAGGCGATACATTCAGAGCGGCGGCAATTGAGCAACTGGAAAGCTGGGCACAGCGTTCCGGCGCAGATTTTGTGCGGCACCAAGAAAATTCAGACCCAAGCGCAGTAGCCTACGATTCCTGCAAAGCGGCACTTGCAAGGGGAAGCGACATTGTGTTTATAGACACAGCGGGACGCTTGCATAACAAAGACCATCTGATGGAAGAACTTCACAAAACCGTTAGGGTTGTAAAAAAAATCAGTGAAAATTTCCCGCACGATATATGGCTGGTTATAGATGGCAATACCGGGCAAAATGTCATCAAGCAGGTTAAAGTTTTCCATGAGAACTTCAAACTCACGGGCTTAATAGTTACAAAACTCGATGGAACAGCAAAAGGCGGTTCCGTGCTTTCCATAGCGAGCGAACTTAAAATCCCAATATTATGGATTGGCGTTGGCGAGCGCATTGAGCAACTCGTTCCATTCAACAAAGCGGAATATATCGAGGGATTGTTCTCCGTTACCGCTTGATTTTTTTCTACATTTTTCTATATGACCGCAGAGGAAATAGCTCAAGCTCTTATAGACATAAATCCCGAACTGGATAGAGAGCTCCTGATAAAAGTTATTTCGTTTGTGCTGGACGCTCATAAAGGGCAAATGCGCAAAAGCGGCGAGCCATATATAATGCACCCTATAGAAGTCGCAAAAATCCTAGCAAGGTTGAAGATGAATTCCGCCGCAATAGCAACAGGGCTTTTGCATGATGTTGTGGAAGACACAAAATATTCAACCAAAGAAATACAGGAAAAATTTGGAACGGAAATATCGGAAATGGTGGATAGCGTAACCAAAATATCCGACATACAAAAAGGAATAGACCGCACTGCGCAAACTTTTAAAAAATTTTTAGCATATATCTCAAAACATCCGCAAATCATAGCCATAAAATTGGCAGACCGTTTGAACAATATGTACACCCTGCAATATCTAAAACCGGAACAGCAGAAAAGCATAAGCCAAGAAACACTGGATTTTTACGCTCCCCTCGCCCATCGCCTTGGGCTTTATACATTCAAATTTGAACTGGAAGACCTAGCTTTTAAATACTTGCATCCTGAAGAGTACGTAGCGATAGAAAACCATTTACAGTTGACCCAAAAAGAAAGGGAAGAATATATACAGTCCATAATCTTTCCTATAAATATAAAGATGAATCTGGAACAGCTCAACTGCGATATAAAAGGGCGTTCAAAGCATATCTACAGCATATACGAAAAGATGAAAGCCAGAAACTGCAAAATAGACGACCTTTACGACATCTTTGCCATAAGAATTATTGTTAAGCAAATATCCGATTGCTATATGGCTCTGGGTTATGTGCATAATTTATGGATGCCGCTATATAGCCGCTTTAAAGACTACATAGCCGTTCCCAAACCAAATCTTTATCAAAGCCTGCACACAATGGTCATAGGTCCGCATGGAAAGCTTGTAGAAGTTCAGATAAGAACCGAGGATATGAACGAAATTGCAGAGCACGGCATGGCAGCTCACTGGGCATACAAGTTTAACTTGAAAAAGAAAGATATTGAAAAAAACATGGATTGGGTAGGCAGAATAACAAATATGCAAAATGAAATTCCGAATTCAATAGAATTTTTGAGCTTTTTGCACGAAAGTTTTTTACCCGAAGACTCTTACGCATGGACTCCGCAAGGCATGAAAATTACCCTTCCAGTTGGGGCTACCATTTTGGATTTTGCCTTTGCCGTACATACGGACCTGGGTTTGCATTGCGTTGGAGCACGCGCCACAAATAAGATTTTTGGCATAGACGCTGTTATTCCCATTGGTGAAACCATTCAAATTTTGCACAGCGATTCTCAAGAGCCTCAGGAAAACTGGCTCTCCATGGTCAAAACTCAAAAAGCACAAACCGCCATAAGGTCATGGCTTAGAAAAACCATAGCAACGCAATCAGAGCTTCTTGGGCGGAAAATTTGGCAAAGGGAATTGCAAAGTTTAAAAATCCAAAAGGAAAATATTCCAACGGATTCCGATATTTGCCACGCTTTTAACACTCAGAGCATAAACTCTTTTTACGAAAATTTAGGCAAAGGCGATATTCCTCTTAAAAATATTTTGGATTTTCTGCACCGATACTCAGATTACTCCTCTTGGGCAAAACTCAAACTTTTATTCGCATCATCGGAAAATATTTCAATAAATATAGGCTATGACGAAAGATTTTTGTTGAGCTATGCCCCATGCTGTAACCCGCTTCCGGGAAATCCCGTAGAGGGAATTTTGAAAAGTGGCAAAGGAATAGAGATACACAAGGCAAATTGCAAGATTTTGAACAAAATCCCAGAGGAGCAGAGACTCACCTTGTTATGGGAACAGGAAAATTCATCAATTAGAGAGCTTAAATGCGTTTTGCAAATAGAAGCTATGGATAGAGTGGCTATAGAAGAAGATATTTTCCATGTCATTTCAAAAAATAACATGCTCGTAAAAAAAACTATATTTAGGAGCAAGGAAGGGCGGGTTGACGGCAGATTAGATTTACTTGCTTTCAATCCCGCACAAATAAAAAATATCGAGCAATCGTTGCAAACGATTGTAGGAGTTCGTAAAGTGGTACTGGTATGACAAACACTGTAAAAATTCATGTTCCGCCTTCGCAGCAAATAATGCGCAACCGTACGTATAATTGCCACATGCGCAATTTGTACTATGAAAAATCATCCTACCAATTCAGAAGAATCAAAAAATCAATCTATCCAAAAAAACAAACTCATGAAACCGAACAATTACCGGAGATCCATAAATTTGAAGAATTCTTAAATGTATGCCTAGCTTACGCAAGAGCTGCGGTTTATAGCGGTAAATTTGAAAAAATATTGCCTTTTTCCCAAGACCATCGCTGGGGGATTTTACAAGAAGAAATTTTGCTTGTGCATTTTTTGGAAGAACAACTTTCAAGCGTTAAATATATAATAAGCCGCATAGAAATAAACATGAAAATACAGGATTTTGCAGATAAAAATAAAATTGATGTTCTTGTAAATCACATATTATACAATATAAACGAATTAAACAAAAACGCAGAAGAAGATTTGCGTTATTTTTACGATAAGATTGAAAAGAGATATACGGTTGGTAATAAGTTATTCGGTTATCTACAGGAATTGCAGAATTTTCAATGAGTGAGCGATTTCAACGTGCAATAGGCGGTGCAAGAGACGTAGAAGAGCTTTTGAAAAAAAAACCTGGCCTTGTCCATCGTGTACTGTTTAAGTCTAAAAGCGGAAACATCAAATTATACGAATTGCAAAAATTAGCTCAACAGGTGAATGTACATGTTCAGCAGGTGGAAGAAAAACTTTTGGACAAGCTGACAAAGAGGCATAATGGTGTTGTTGCCCTTTGCCACGAAAAACCAGTCCTGCCATGGAACGACACCCGAAAAATTTTACTGGAAGTCAAACGAAACGACATTCCTTGCAGAATTGTGGTTGCTGCAAATTTGGAGGACCCTCACAATCTGGGAGCTTGCATACGTTCATCGCTTGCACTGGGTGTCACCTTTATGCTCATTCCATCAAAAGGTTCTTGCGGATTAACTCCAACCGTAGAGCGAAGCTCGGCAGGCGCATTGGAGAAGATGAATATTTGCCGCCCCGGCAATCTTGAAATTGCTTTAGGCGAACTCAAGGAGGCAGGTTATCAAATAGTAGGTCTAGATGGAAAATCTAAAACTTCCATAATCAATTTTAAATTTTCAGAACATTTGGTGATAGCCATAGGCGGTGAAGACAAGGGACTTCCTCCATACATAAGAAAATTCTGCGATTCCGTGATAAAAATCCCAATGTCACCAGAAGTCCATTCCTATAACGCAAGCGTAGCTTTATCTCTTGCATTGTATCATTCTTTTTCTAAATTGCATTCTATAGGAGATATTTAAATGAGCATGGTAAAATTGAACTTGGACGGCAAAGATTATTCCCTGCCCATAGTAAAAGGAACGCAGAATGAACTCGCTATAGATGTGTCTAAACTAAGGGAGCAGAGCGGTTACATCACCCTTGATGATGGCTTTGCCAACACCGGTAGCTGTACAAGTGCTATCACTTATATAGACGGCGATAAAGGCATTTTGCGTTACCGAGGTTACCCTATTGAAGAACTTGCAGAAAAAAGTACCTTTATAGAAACGGCATGGGCAATTATCTGGGGCAGGCTCCCAACCTCAGCAGAACTTCGCCATTTTTCCATGCTTTTAACGGAACATGAACTTTTGCACGAGGGGCTTAGGCACCACTACAATGGCTTTCCACCGGATGCTCCGCCAATGGCTGTTTTAAGCGCAATGATAAATTCAATCGGCTGCTATCACCGTGAATTGCTGACCGATATGAACGACACGGATTTTGAAGAAGCAGCCGCAAAACTGATTTCAAAAGTTCGCACAATAGCCGCTGCCGCATATAAAATGAGCACCGGCAGGCCTCTCATGTATGCGATTCCCGAATATGGATATGTGCAAAACTTTTTGCACATGATGTTTTCCTTGCCAAATCATTTATACGTAACTGACCCGGATATAGTGAAAGCCTTGAATCTGATTCTAATTTTGCACGCAGACCACGAACAAAATTGCAGCACAAGCACAGTTAGAATGGTAGCGAGCGGCGGGGCGAATTTGTTTGCAAGCGTCGCGGCGGGCGTGTGCGCTTTGTGGGGACATTTGCACGGAGGAGCAAATCAAGCAGTTGTTGAAATGCTAGAAGATATTCGTAAATCCCATTGCTCTGTTAAAGATTTCGTGGAAAAAGTAAAGCGTAAGGAAAATGGAATTAAACTTATGGGCTTTGGACATAGGGTATATAAAAATTATGATCCACGCTCTAAAATTTTGCGAAATATTGCTCAAAAGGTTTTGCAAAAGCAAGGACACAGCGACAATCTTTTAAATATTGCTCAGGAGCTTGCAGACATAGCTCTGAACGATGATTATTTTATTCAGCGCAAGCTCTACCCAAATGTGGATTTTTATTCCGGCATAATTTTGAAAGCTATAGGTATACCGTTAAATATGTTTACAGTTATGTTTGCTATTGGACGCATACCTGGGTGGATTGCCAACTGGAAGGAGATTCATGATAATCCCAAGCAAAAAATCTATCGCCCCCGCCAGATTTACATAGGGGAAAGTTTGAGAAATTACGTGCCGATAGATATGCGCTGAAGCGACATCCCCTACCTCTGAATGGCAATTGCTATTTCAGCACAAACATCACGTTTTGCATTCCGCGCACTTTGGCAAAATACACCCCGCTCGGCAATGACAGCTTAACCGTTTGCGAACCGGAAATATTCAAACTTGTTGCTTTATTCCCTTTAATGTCAAAAATTTCCACAAGCGCAGGGGAACTTATTTCTATGCGCAAGGTCTTGTCGCTTTGCGTTTGAATGGAGAAATGAGTTACAGGGATGCGATTTTCCAAAATAGGAGTTTGATTATAATTATCCCAATCTGGCATATCCTCAAGCGTTATAACATAATTGTCATTCATTATCTTACTCCAGTCGCTTGCAACATTATGCGTAGATGAATTCGTGTACTTACCATACCAAGGCATAAAATAACTCCAACCCGCACCATCTCCTTTAAGATTTTCTGGATACGGTACGGAACCATTTTCCGAAAGAGCAATCATTTTCTTTGTCCCGAATAAATTTTTCAGTTTCTCAAATTCGCCTATTAAAGATGCGTGATTTTTTTGCTCAGGCTCATAATAAAAATCCCTGCCTATAATGTCAACATAATTTGCGCCTGGGTACCAGTTTGCATCTGCACCTTCGGAATTCCACACCCAAATAAGGTTATTTAAGTTATGAGTAGTTGTGAGCCTCTCAAACAATAGATTATAAAGCAACTTGTATGGTGCTGCTCCCTTTGCCCCCCACCAAAACCAGCCTCCAGAGGCTTCATGAACTGGACGCCACAAAACAGGAACTCCGGCAGTTTGCAATTCTTTTAAATAACCTGCTACTATGTCTATATCTGCTACTATGGCTTTATATTCGTTTGAATTTGTGCTCCATGCTGTGCAACTGGCGTTTGTGCAGGCTTTGGTTAAATCAAAATCCGTTTTTGAAGTAGAAAATTCCTCATCTTTTTTCAACGGGTTTCTCCAGTGCCAGCAGAAGGCAGGTATTCCATTTCTTTGGTAAAGTTCTTTTGCAAGCGATATTGTTGCTTTGGTGTAACTTTTGTACCAAATTTGGTCTGAACTTTTCCCGGTGCCGTGCATAAAATCAAAACCGACAAGTGCAGGGGTTTTATTGCTGGAACTGCGAATAAACGCAACTTCCTCCTGGCTGTTAAGCGTTACTGCATTATTGCTGTTATCCACAACCTTGTCCGTCATAACGCCGCTTATTATTTTCTTTTGAAAATTTTCCTGCATAAAAGCGAACATTTTTTTTGCAGCTTCATTTGCGTTTGGATTTACCAAATTTTTATCCAAGTTAAACGATATATTTTCGTGAAGAGTCACATCTATGTATTGAATGTCCACCCAACCCCAATTCTTGGTTATGGCAACGGTATTGTTCCCTGACTTCAGGGATGCCGCAACAGAAATATCTTGCCACGTGGTGGTTTTCGGAAAAGTTACTGTGCCCGCGCTTGTTCCATTTATAACCAAATTTTGCGTTTTTGTCTCGTCATAATTTTGCTTATAATGAATGCTAATGTCATACGTTCCAGCTTGAGAAACATTGACGGAATTGAAAATCATATCGCCGTCTTTCATTTCCACATAATCTCCGTTTTTAGTTGCATTATCGCTAAGTGTTGCACTTGTAGCTTGGTATCGCACGGCAAAAGCGGGAATTGAAGAAACTAACACGAGAAACAAAAATAGATGTTTCATTTTTACCTCAACACAAATCTAACACTCTCTGTTCCGCGTGCTTTGGCGAAATATACCCCGTTTGGCAGGGGGGATAATTTAACCGTTTGCGAACCAGAAACATTCAAACTAGTAACTTTATTTCCTCTTAGGTCAAAAATGTCCACAACGGTCGGGGCATTTGCTTCTATGCGTAATGCTTTGCCGCTCAAAGCCTGCACGGAAAAATGAGTTAAGGGAACTTTTAAAGCAATTGGTGTAGTTTCGCAAGCTGGTTTTGCTTTAGCTACAATGCCTTTCCAGCCGTTATTCTCGTGACTGTTAATTGTGCCTGTTTTTACATAAACATAATAACCGCCGTCTTTTGCAGAGGGTTTAGTATTGTAAGAACAATCACTCCAAGCGTTGCCGCAAGTATTTTCCTCACCGTTTATGGCAACGGTTGAGCTTAAAGCAGGCTGGATTACTTCAAAATCTCCGATGTATATGCAATCGCCCGTTGAGGGCATTGTGGTTGAATTGGAAATAACGCTTCCATAAGCCAAACCGCCGCAGAAGCTCGTTTTGTATTCGCCGCATTCCTGCGACTCTGTTCCACCGCTTGAACTGCTGCCGCCGATAGTCAAAAGATTCTTTGTCACTGTCGCCGAGCCATTCGCATTGCCGTTATTGCCAGTATAGGATTCAACTTTCATCGCTACTTCGTATAAGGGACCGTCCATCAACATACCTACTTTTTTCCATTCTTCAAAGTGTTTGGAAACGGAGATTGTACCGCTTGTCCTATGTTTGGAAGTGTTTTTCGGAACACTGAAATATTGCTTGAAGTTCTTGCCATCTCCAGATATTGAATGCCTATTTATTCTGTCGCATACTCTGAATTCATATTCAATACCGTCAATTGTTGCTGAACCCTTTAACGTGGATTTAGTATCTCCTCCTGTAGCCGCGTTATAGCTACCGCGGTCCTGAATAATGTAATATTCAATTGCTTTGTCAAAAGATTTATCAGTACCATTTTCATCTTTTGTCGGTACACTTCCCGATGCGTAAAACGCCCAACCATATACGCCAAGCATTTTCACATTGTCGGAGGAAGACCACGTAGCAGCAAAATCAATGCTTATATTGCCGTAATCAAGTGCGGGTTTAGGAGGCTCACGGCCATTTATTGTTCCCCCTGTAGTGGTGGAAAATTTTCTGCCGGCACGGAAAAGGATATTTATTGTATTGCTCCAAGTTGCGGAGAAAGTTCCGCCTTTGGCGTTGGCACCGGAACCGTTATCTCCATTGAGAGTCATAGAGGTGGTACCTGCATTATTTTCACTCCAAAGCTCATAATCGTAGCCATTGTAAGTCCAGGTTCCACTAGTTGTTTTTGTTTCATCTGCCAATACCACCGTTGGTACGGCAAAAGTTATTGCGAAGCATAAAGCGATTGGCAGTTTTTTCAAAATGAATCTCCTTTTTTATCTCAACATAAACCTGATGCTTTTCTTTCCGCGTGCTTTGGCAAAATACACCCCACTTGGCAGGGATAATTTAACCGTTTGCGAACCGGAAACGTTTAAACTAGTAACTTTATTCCCTCTTAGGTCAAAAATTTCCACAATTGAGGGCGAACTTATTTCTATACGCAAAGTTTTATCGCTCTGCGTTTGAATGGAGAAATGAGTTATGGGAGTGCGATTTTTCAAAATAGGAGTTTCATATTCGTTGGAAGAAGAGGACTCTGAGCTAACAACGGAAGATGACGAAACCGCTGCGCTAGAGCTGCTCGGCTTGGAACTGGAAGAAGCCGCCGTGCTGGAACTGCTGGAAGTTGAGCCGCTGCTGCCCATTCTCATAGAGGCGTATCTATAATCTATATATCCTTCCGAGGTGCTTACTCCATACGCTCCAACTTCTGCAAGAAGTTTCGCTTCATATAACTTGCCTAATTTTAAGCCAGCCTTTTCCCACGCTTTGAAATGCTCGGTGATGGAAATGGTTCCGCATTTGCGTGTGGTTTGCCTAATGCTGAAATATTGGTCAAAATCTGTGTTATCACCTTCTATTGATGGCTGACCCTTTCTTGAATTTTTAATGATTTTATACTTTGCTCCATCTATAGTAAGCTCCGAACCAACTTGGCTTCCCCCTGTTGTGGCTGTACCAACAGGGATGGCATCGGATTGGTCTTTATTGCCCCACCAGTCATCTACAATGTAGTATTCAACCAGATTCGCACCGTTTCCAGCCCTAGCCCAGCCATAAATGCCGATGTAGGAATAATTTTGCCCAGTTAACCTAGCACTTCTTTCATAGCTATAGTCTGCAAAAATATCGTCATATTCGGTATATAATTTTCCGCTACCTTTGCCGTTTTTTTCAAATTGAAACCCGATTCTAGCTAGGTAATCAAATTTTGTGTTCGGCTCATTCCATTCCCCCCTGAACGCAGCTCCACCTCCTTGACTTGCTCCGTAATACTTCAGTGTAACTTTATTTGAGTTATCGTTTTTATTGTGCCATAGATAGTATTCGTATTCCGTGCCCGGAACCGAGCCGGTTTTTTGCCAATCAGTGGTTACTTCGACCGTAGTGCCACCAGTTAGCTGGGTTTTATAGGAACAAGGGTCAACCTGCCCAAAAAGCGGCATGGCAAAGGTTATTGCAAAAAATAAAGCGATTGCGAGCTTTTTCATCATCCACCTCCTGAACATAATATATAATATATACTATTTTTGCAAAAAAAGCATAAAAAGTTCAACGGAATTTGCAAATTTATTGGCACGCTTTTTGCATTAGACGCTATATGGTTAATGGCATATACACAGCGCGCAATGGCATGATGCTCCTGCAAGAGATGCAGGACAATACTGCCCACAACCTATCAAATGCAAACACAACCGGCTTTAAAAAATCTCTAATGGCGAGCATTGTCCAGGTTGATATCAGGCGAAATGATGAACTTAAACTCCACCAAGATGAAGACCATATAATGTCTGAAAATTACATAGACTACTCGCAGGGTAGCATGATTATGACCGAAAATCCTTTTGATTTAGCTCTTGAAAATTCGGGTTTTTTTGAAATTGAAACGGAAAATGGGGTTCGCTATACAAGAAACGGCAGTTTTACCCGCAACGCAATAGGTCAGCTAGTGACCTTGCAAGGCAACAGAGTGCTTAGCGATGAAGGGCTTCCGATAAATTTAGAAGATTCTACGGTTTTTTCTGTTTCCGCTGCTGGAAGGGTTTATGCAGACGGACAAGCAGTAGCTAAACTTTCCATTGTTGATTTCGCAAACAAAAGAGAAGAACTTGGGCGCGAAGGTTATAATCTTTATTATTCCAAAAATAACGCAACACCTGAGCAAGCTATTAATACCACGGTTAAACAGGGTTTTTTGGAAAGCTCAAATGTGAGCGTTGTCGATTCAATGGTAGAAATGATAAGATTCCATCGCAATTACGAGGCAAACCAAAAATCCGTTCAGTCCGAAGACGAAACTTTAACCAAAGCTGTGAATGATATCGGAAGGGTAGGTTAATTATCCGGTATGCTTAGTTCTTATGCTTATGGCAGCCATTATTAAAATTCCAATATAGGCAACGAGAATTACAAAAGGCGCATTGCTGTGCCCTTCTACGCACACACTTTCTATCTTCAATTCTAGTTCGGTATTTGCGGGATTTTTCCAACCTGCAAATAATTCCAAGCCGGTTACAAAAGAAAATCTTTTTGGATTGCCGATATATCTCGCTCCTTGCTGCTCAAACCAATAATCTGGAGTGTAGAATTGTTCCATCGCTATTGAATAACGTTTTTTGCCAGTTAATTTCAGCTCCTTCATAACTGGTTTCATGGAACTGCGGTCGTCCGCTTTTGTGTGGCTGGGGTCATACGTTTGCACTGAAACAATTAATTCTTTAAAATTTTCCGAGCTTTGCAAATCTAGTATAAGATAATCCATTAAATTCCAGTTCCTTTTTTCATCAAAAGAAAATCCAATTCCGCAGGTTCCGTCTTCCCTTAATAGACTGCACTTAAATGCAAAAGGTTCAATTTCCACATAAGCCATTCCACCAACAGAATCTCCATAAGTGTAAAAATTCATGGAATCTTTTTCAAAACATTCCGCTTTTTTTTCATTAGGATAAAAGACAAACGCGACAACGCCCACTATGCCAAGAATCAGTAATATAGCTCTTAAATATTGATTTTTCATAAAGGTTTCGTTTTCGGTGGGCGTCCTCTTTTGCGATTTTGTGGAATATTAGGTTCAACTGGTTTTGAAGCAGAGGTACCAAGAGATACTCTTAAAGTAGGCTGCTTGGATTTTACGGAAGAATCTGCATTTACGTCGCACAAAGAGAATTTTGATTTTTCATTTTTAGCAAACAGCGAACTCAAGCTATTTGCGATAGGTTGCTTGGGTTTGTTGAGTTCTTTTTTTATAGCTGTTCTTTCTTTTTTTCCGGGGCGTTTGCACGGTTTCCATTCCGTTTCCAAATCGTGGATGGTTCTTTTTTCCAATTCCTCAACTGTGGGCGAAAGCAGTTCTTGTGGAATTTCAATGTTCATAATTTTCTCCCATATTCCAAAGCGATACTTCAGGTTCAACTGTTAAACCATAATACACATGCTGCTGTAGTTGGTCTTCTATGTAATATAGGGTTCCCCCGTTTGCAGCTCCGCAATCTGCGCATGCACCATGATAGCGAATTAAAAGCGTTTTTCCGTTTTTAATGCCCAAGATTTCCAAGCCCCCGCCATCACCTGCGAGCATCATGCGTACATTATAGTTTAAACACTCTTCTATCTTTTCAAGTTTTTGAGGCTCACTCAATGCTTCCCACTGTGCATCTGCTTCTGCTCTGCCTTCTGCTGTGTGAGCTTTTAGCTTTGCGCTTCCCATGGCGGCTCTTGCTGCAAGGGCAATGTTCTTTTTTTCCGGGTAAGCCTCTGTCACCATTGCGGGCAATTTTGCCACGGTTTGAAAATCTGCGTTATCCGGTTTTACATCAAATTTTTCGAATAGGTTTTCAAAGGATAAATTTTGGATTTCATTTATTTTTTTGCTTAAAAGCGCTTCGCAGAGAATATCTGCCAAAGCGGTTAGCACCGGTCCGCCATAGGTGAAAAATTTCGTGTCCAAAATTTGTTCTGCATCCGGGTCTATTAAAACATAAACCTTAAGCGTTCCAGATTTAACATCCACCAAAGCAAGCCCTTTATCATTTGCCTCCATCTGGAAAATAGCCCCGCGCCGCTTGGGAAAGCGAGCTATTTGCTCAAGGCTTTCAGGAATTTCTGCCTCCGTCATTCTATGGGAAAATATAGAAATTTAGCCTCATTCCATCTGCTGCACTCGTTAAAATTCCACCTGCATAGCCAGCCCCCTCTCCAACTGGATAAATGCCAGCAACAGAAACGGACTCACCACTCTCTTTGCGAACAATTCTAAGTGGCGAAGAAGTTCTGGTTTCCGGCGCTATTAACAAGCCGTTTTTTATAAAGCCCGGCATTTTGTTTTCAAATTCATAAAGAGCCGCTTCTAAACTTGCGCTTATGTTTTCTGGCATTAAATCCCACAGATTATAATCCCCACTTTTTTTTGCCAGAAAATTTTCGGCACTCTGTTTTGGAACGGAGTAATTTTTACCAGTCATTTCAAAGGCTCTTTGCTCCAATTCCCTCTGAAAAGCAATTCCGCTTTTCACATCGCTTTTATCCACTTCATAAGGAACTATCAAAGCCGAATTTGCAGAAGGGCTGTTGCGGCGGCTATAACTCATCCCGTTAGTTGCCACCCCATTTGGCTCAGATGCGCAAGGCACAACCACTCCGCCAGGGCATACACAAAAACTGTATGCGGTTTTTCCTGTGAGCGTGTAATCTGCGGCTCCTGTCAATTTATAATCAACCCCTTTGCCAAAGCGAGTTTCGTTTATAAAATTCTGCGGATGTTGAATTCGCACGCCAACGGCAAAAGATTTACCTTCCAAAGCAACACCGTGTACTTGGAGCATAGCGTAAATGTTCCTTGCGGAGTGCCCGCTTGCAAGCACAAGGGCTTCGCAGGGTTGCCATTTGGAATTTATGCAAATTGAATTGAGGCAATTATCTCGCACGGAAATATCTTGCAGAGTGCTTTCAAAATGAATTTTCCCGCCGAGTTCCAAAATCTGTTTTCTCATTTTTTTTATCAAAAATTGCAACTGGTCTGTGCCTATATGTGGCTTGGACAAATACGCTATTTCTTCGCTTGCACCTAAGTTTATCAAATCGCCTAGAACAGCCTGCGAAAATTCCGTGCGGCTCCTCGTGTTGAGTTTGCCATCCGAAAAAGCACCCGCCCCGCCCTCGCCAAAAAATATATTTGAGTTTTCCAAAAAAATTCCGCTTTTCAGAAAACGGCGAATATCCCTGAACCTCTCCTCAACGGGTTTCCCCTGTTCGTACAAATTCACCTTGTGTCCATTTAATAGCAAAGCATAAGCAGCCCACAAACCCGCAGGTCCTGCACCGATAATGGAAACCTCGCTTGGCATTGACTTGTTTTTAGGATATTTTTTGAGCAGCGTTTTTGTGCAAAGACTTTGCGGAGCTTCACCGGAATCCTTTTCTAAACTAAATGTGGCATTGCAAACATAGTGCGGATTTCCTTTTCTTCGGCAGTCAAGGGCAAGCCGCTCTATATGCACATTGAAGACCTTTTTCCCCAAAATCTTTTCTATCACTTGGGGAATATCGTTTTTCTGCAAAAGCGGAACTTTGAATTGGTTTAGTTCCATTGGTAAAATTTATAAAAATTTACAAGATTTTTTGAGCGGAGCCATTTAATAATAGACTTTACTTTTCGCGGGGATTTCATTTTACTTTTCGCGGGGGTTCTATTTTATTTTTCGCGGATTTTTCTATATTTATGCTTATGAGCAGGGAATATAGCAGATTTCTGAGTGAAAATATTAGGCAAGCTTTGCACAGCAGGCGAATTATCCTTTTATCCGGGGCAAGACAAACTGGCAAAACAACGCTTTCTAAGCAAATTTTAGATAAAAATTGCATCTATAGGTCTCTAGACGACACTGCGCTTTTAAGCGGTGCGCTGGAAGACCCGAAGGGTTTTATAAAAAACAAATCTCAAACAATGATTATAGACGAAGTACAAAAAGCACCTGTGTTATTGTCAGAAATAAAACTTGTAGTTGATGAAAGTAATAGAAATGGGCAATATTTATTGACTGGTTCTGCAAATTTGCAAACGTTACCAGTTGTTACCGAAAGCCTTGCAGGAAGGATTAAAAACATACGCTTGAGAACCTTAACAGTCGGAGAAATTTTAGACAGCAAGCCAAATTTTTTAGAAAGAGCCTTCGCTTTTGATTTTCCCGCAAAAATAGGTGGTTTTGACAAAAGAGCAATAATAAATATGGCTTTTAAAGGAGGATATCCAGAAGCGGTTAAAATGAAACGCATTTCAGATGCCAAAGATTGGCATAAAGACTACATAAATACCCTGATGTTAAGAGATTTAAAAGATATTTCCAATATAAAAAGGCGAGATTCTCTGGAAGAATTGTTTGAAATTATGCTCTCTTGGTCTGGAAAATTTATTGATATTGCAGGGATTTGTTCAAAATTGGCAATCTCAAAACCCACAATTGAAACTTATATAAATACCTTGACTTCAATGTTTTTATTCGAAAAAGTTTCTCCTTGGATATATACCGACTATGATAGGGTTGGGAGAAGACCAAAGCTATATGTTTCTGATTCTGGACTTATGAGTTCTATTTTGGAATGGGATGAACAGGAAGTGGCTCTAGACCCTGACCGCTCTGGAAAATTAATTGAAACTTTTGTATATAAAGAACTCGCCGCACAAATAGATTTTGGCAAAAACTATTCGCTTTATCAATACAGAGATAGAGAGAAACGAGAAATAGATTTTATTGTTGAGCGAAATGACAAAAAGCTCTTGGGTATTGAGATAAAGGCAGGGCACAATGTTTCGAAAGATGATTTTAAGCATTTGGAATGGTTTAAAAACCATCTCGCAAAAAAACAATTTAAGGGTATTGTGCTTTATTCGGGGGAACACATTATACCTTTTGGCAAAGATATGCTCGCGGTGCCTACTGCGGCTTTGTGGGGGTAAGTCCCCGCCATTCCGCTCCCAAATAAGTTCCAACTATTTTTCCTTTTAATTTTTTTCCCAGAAGCGGGGAGTTGCACACCGAACCGGCAAAGGTGTTTTCGTCAACTTCCCATTCCAAATTAGGGTCAAAGAGGATTAAATTCGCGGGCTTTCCCTGTTCCAAAACGCCAGCACCCAGCCAATTCAACAAACGTTCAGGATGCCCTCCGGTTTTCTGCTCTGTGATATGCCACAGAGCAGAGAGAGCAATTTCCAAAGAAATAGCACCGGGAATTGCGTCTTCAAAATTTGTTTGCTTGTCTTGCTTGCGCACGGGAAAATGGTTGCAGCTTATATGTTGCACCGTGCCGTCTAAAAGCCCTTTCCACAGGGCTTCCCTGTCTTTTTCGGTTCTTAACGGGGAAGAAAAACTGTATTCAGAAGAAAGCTCCACCAAACTGGAATCGTCAAATAAAAGGTGATAAATTCCAACATCGCAGCTTATGTTGGATTTTCTGCTTCTTGATATTTCAATTAGCTCCAAACTTTTTTCACAGGAAATTTCTCTGAAATGCACAGGCACTTTAAACCATCTGGAAAATTCCAACATTCTGTAAACCACCACCGTTTCTGCCTGTTCTGGAATTCCCTTAAAACCTAGCATATCTGAATAAAGCCCTTCGTTCACAAAACCCGTGTTGCATAAATCCGGTTCCAAGGGGTGCAAGTAGAATGTTTTTCCTGTTGTTTGTCCATATTCAAAAACCATTCTCAAAAAACGCAGATTGCCAACAGGAACTCCGCCATCTCCAAAACCATAAGCGCCTCTATTTGCAAGCTCCAACATTTCGCTTATGTTCTTATTCTCATTCGCCTTGCTGACAGATGCCAGAATGGATATATCAAATTTTGAATTTTCGCAAATCTGCTTAAAAGAGACCAATTGCTGCAAATCGTCTATGGGGTTAGCATTGCTTTCATAAAGGCAGCCGTAAAATCCGCCCCTACGCATCGCCTCTATGCCGTCTTCAAAGGAATATACATCGTCCCTAGCGGGTTCTTGAAAATCTGCGCCTATGGCATATAAGGCTGGCAATGCAAGCAAGCCGCTCCCGTCTATTTCGGTTGCGGCAGTACCTTGACTCCAGATGCCATTTTCCAAAAAAATATCCTGTTCTTTTTGCCAAGAGCCTTGAGCAAAGGCACGGGCGTTTTTTATCAGAATAGGTTGACTGGTCATTAAAACTCAAATTTAGAAATTTTATAGGCGACATTGAAGGCGGAATGAGGATTTTTTTACTGTAGTGAGTAAACACTGACTAACTCGCAGGCAACGGCAACGCACCGTGCCTGCTTACGTTAGCACAATGCGGTCAGTCTTTTAGGCAACGAACAGCATAATAATTACTCTTAGGGCCTTCGACTTTGGTGATTTGAGAATTGTCGTTTAGGGTGCTCCAGTGGTAGGCTCTTTCTCTGTAGTAGCTATTCATCTCGCTAGAACTATACCAAGTGGCCGCTGATTTGATATTGTAGAAATAATCATTCGTAACGTACCCGTTGGGCAGAGCCTTAAACCCGTAATTGTCCGTGCCATTACTCGGGCTGTTGCCTTGTGGGGATGTTATCCAGCCACTTGTTGCTTTTAAATATATGCCTGCCGTCATGTAAATTCCTGAGCCGTTAGCGGGGCCATTAACATAGTGCATCAGCTGGCTAAATTCATTATTATTGGGAAGATGCCACCCGCTGGGGCATACGCCTTGATACTTAGTGTTATTATTCGTATTGTAATAATTACTGTTCCAACTACTAGGAAGATTCATTGCAGTTGCCCAATCGTAAAGTCTGCCGTAAGTCGTGCAATTATTGGGGTCGTTGACATAACATTTGCTGCCGCCTGCGTTGTAGTTAAGGTTCTCAGCCATCCAGACTTGGTCGCCTATCAATACCGCATCGTATTTCTTGCCATCCCTGCTGTCTGTTATACCAGTTTTTAGGTATATCCCGTTGGAGGGGGGCTTACATTCGTATATATCAGTGTTGAAGCCTCTCTGCGGATTGATGCCGCAGGAACTGCTCACTACATTGCCGTTGTCGCATATTTGGTTTGAAGTGTATTCTAATTCATTGCAGAGGGTTTGCACAGTAGTACCACCTTGGCAGAACTGCATCGCGGGATTATACCACCCGCTACCACATGGAGCTTGCACAACACCATTAACGCATGTTTGGTTTGAAGTGTAGGGTTTCCCACCGCAGAGGGGTTTCACCTCATTAGTGTCCTCTTGGCAAAACTCGGTTGAAGTGTAAGTTGCTGTGCCGCAGAGGGGTTTCACCTCAGTGCCTTGGCAGAATTTCGTTCTGGTATCGTATCCTTTCCCATTGCAAAGGGGCACGATTTGAGGGTTATTCCCTGACCTAGTGCAGAAATGTGTTGTGGGGTTATATGAACTGCTTCCGCATTTGTTTTCAACAGCATTGTTCACGCATATTTGGTCTAAAGTAAAAGGTTTTCCACCGCAGAGGTTTTCCACATTATCAGTGCCATTAGTGCCCTCTTGGCAGAATTTCGTTCTGGTATCGTAGCCTTTTCCGTTGCAAAGGGGCACGATTTGAGGGTTATTCCCTGACCTAGTGCAGAAATGTGTTGTGGGGTTATATGAACTGTTTCCGCATTTGTTCTCAACAGCATTGTTCACGCATGTCTGGTCTGAAGTGAAAGGTTTTCCACCGCAGAGGTTTTCCACATTATCAGTGCCATTAGTGCCCTCTTGGCAGAATTTCGTTCTGGTATCGTATCCTTTGCCGCCGCAAAGAGGCACGATTTTAGGGTTATTCCCTGACCTAGTGCAGAAATGTGTTGCGGGGTTATATGAACTGCTCCCGCATTTGTTCTCAACAGCATTGTTCACGCATGTCTGGTCTGAAGTGAAAGGTTTTCCACCGCAGAGGTTTTCCACATTATCAGTGCCATTAGTGCCCTCTTGGCAGAATTTCGTTCTTGTATCGTAGCCTTTTCCGTTGCAAAGGGGCACGATTTGAGGGTTATTCCCTGACCTAGTGCAGAAATGTGTTGTGGGGTTATATGAACTGTTTCCGCATTTGTTTTCAACAGCATTGTTCACGCATGTTTGGTCTGAAGTGAAAGGTTTTCCGCCGCAGAGGTTTTCCACATTATCAGTGCCATTAGTGCCCTTTTGGCAGAATTTCGTTCTGGTATCGTATCCTTTCCCGTTGCAAAGTGGCACGACTTGAGGGTTATTCCCTGACCTAGTGCAGAAATGCGTTGTGGGGTTATATGAACTGTTTCCGCATTTGTTTTCAACAGCATTGTTCACGCATATTTGGTCTAAAGTGAAAGGTTTTCCGCCGCAGAGGTTTTCCACATTATCAGTGCCATTAGTGCCCTCTTGGCAGAATTTCGTTCTGGTATCGTATCCTTTCCCGTTGCAAAGTGGCACGATTTGAGGGTTATTCCCTGACCTAGTGCAGAAATGCGTTGCGGGGTTATATGAACTGCTTCCGCATTTGTTTTCAACAGCATTGTTCACGCATGTTTGGTCTGAAGTGAAAGGTTTTCCGCCGCAGAGGTTTTCCACATTATCAGTGCCTTCTTGGCAGAATTGTGTTTCTGGGTTATACCATTTGCTTCCGCACTTCTCCTCTATAACTCCGCCTGTGCCGCAATTTTGGTCTGAAGTGAATGTTTTTCCACCGCAGAGGGGTTTCACCTCATCAGTGCCCTCTTGGCAGAATTGTGTTTCTGGGTTATACCATTTGCTTCCGCACTTCTCCTCTATAACTCCGCCTGTGCCGCAATTTTGGTCTGAAGAGAATGTTTTTTCACCGCAGAGGGGTTTCACCTCATCAGTGCCCTCTTGGCAGAATTGTGTTTCTGGGTTATACCAATTGCTTCCGCACTTGACAACTATAACATCGCCCTGACATTGCAGATTGGGGTTAGAGGCATCATACCACACATTGCCACATTTATCTTTCACTACATTGCCCTCGCAAATTTTGTCTGAAGTGTATTCTACTCCATTGCAAAGGGGTTTCACCTCATTACCCTCTTGGCAGAATTCAGTTGCAGTATCGTAAATCTTACCATTGCATTTCTCATGAACCTTATCATCGTTGCCGCAGAAATGCGTGTTATCGTTGTACAAATCGCCTTCGCATCCGTAGTAGTTGTCACCAGAGCTAGAGGAGCTGCTGCCAGAGCTAGAAGAATTGCCACCACAGGTATTGTCCATGCCGTAATTCGCCCCATAACAATCAACAGCCTTAATGTAGATACAGCCGCCATTGTAAAAACAATGCGACTTGCCATACTCGTCAACAATTACATTCCCACCACATGTATTGTCACTGCCAAAATTCACTCCCTCACATCTACCAGTACCCAATGAGCTACAGATATAATTACCGTTACCAGCCTTATAAAAACAATAAGCACCTTGCACGTTCAGGTTAGACGAACTAGACCCAATGGGAGTATAAGCCATATCATACCCACCGCAGGTGTTATCAGTCCCATAATTCGTTCCGTTGCATTTGCCAACGTTCATGTATTCGCAGCTATAATGCTCCATACCGTCATTGTAAAGGCAATAGGTCATCCTATAGTCGCTACAAGTCACGCAAAGCAACTCGTTTATATCACCGCCGCAGCCAAGGATAATTATGGCAATGAATATGGGTGAAATCTTTATGGCGAAGCGGAAGCGGGCAAGCGCGCATTTAGTATTTTTCATAGAATCTCCGAGGGCAGAGGATACACGTCTGTAATATACAAATTTTTTACGCTATTTGCAAGGATTTTGTTAAAAAATGTGAAAAAAAGCTCATTTTGTGAAAAAAATCCTCTGTACTGAGCTTTTTTTTGCTGAAAATATATCCAACGCTCATATTTATATCTGTTTTTCTAGGTTTCTGCTTAAATTTACTATATTTGCATTGATGTCCCTCTTTTTACCCTGTCATAGATTTTCTATAACTGCATGCCTGCTAGTTTTTCTATGCGGTTCTCTTTTTGCCCAAGGAACCACGCCTCCACCGAAGGGCCTAACCTTTGACGAATACCTTAAAAGCTTGGAAAATCCCGCCGCACCCCCTGTTACCACTCCGCAAGCAGAGCAAAAGCAGCCCGACCCTGTGCCCCAGCCAGCCACCAAACCAGCGGCTACCTACGAAACCTTTTTAGAAAACATAGAAATGCTGGCAAATAGCCTATTGCCGGAAATAGAGAGGTTGGATTCGCTCAAAGCAGTGGAAAACGTAGAAACCCCGGCTCCAAGGGACGAATTTGAAAAGCAGGCGGAATACGAAAAGCGAATCGCCACTTATGAAAAGGCAAGGCAGCAGAAAATAGCCAATTTGGAACAGGAATACCGCGAAAGGACAAAGGAAACCGCCGACAAGATAAAAAACAGCATAGCAAGCAAAGAGGATTTGCAGCCCGACTGGGCGGGAATGCTCAAAAAAGACGCCACAAACATTGAGGAATACAAGGAACGCGCGAATCAATTGACGGAGAAAATAGCTAAAATGGAAGTCAAAATCACGCTTGTAGGCGACCTACTGGGCAAGCTGAACTTTAATCAAAACGAAACAAAAACTTTCTCTGGACATTGGCAGCGAAAAAACTTGCTCTACATTTCTCGCCTTGAACGGGCACGCGAGCTGATGCAGGACTATGTGATACAGGAGCAGGCGAAAATACTCGCAACGGAAAAGAATAAAGTAGAGATGAGCCTTGGCAGTTATAACCCGGAAAATGAAGAATTTGAAATAACTATGAACGACTCTAAATCGCAAACGACTCCTTTTGATTTTTCTGGCACCATTAAAATATCCCCCGCCCAAGCAAAAGAGACAAATCGCCAGACAGACGATTTCACCGCCAATGTGGATTACATAAACTATCCTTTCATCACCAGCAAGGCAACATTTTATCCGGGTGTCAAGAAAGCCCGCGTTTATTACAAGAACCAAGAGTTATCAACAACGGGTTCATTCAAAAGTGTCCAGGGACTGGCAAATATGCCCGGTTATACGCAGTGGATGCTATATGCGGATTCCTTGATAAGCGGCAAGCTCGCGCCGAGAAATCTGGATTCAATGTATGCCATGAGCACGAAAGTGCCGAAAATAGCGAACAACATATCATCGGATGGCTCTAGCTTTTGGACAGCGAAAAACACAATTTGCGTGGTAACATTCGCCCTCTCCGCCACAAGCTTAGGGCTTGGGATTTGGCAGAACGCCAATGTCGATTCCAATGGCAAGAAAATGAATAGCAGGTATAAAGAAGCGGCGAATGCGTATAAACAAGGCTCGTCTGATTACAAAAAAAACTATTCCGCTTACCAAAAAAGCATAGACGATGTAAACACGAGCAGGAATTTACGCACGGGTTTTTATATAGGGGCGGGCGTACTCGGCGCAGCGGGAATAGCGACCATCTTTTTCTTCTAGGATTTAATTATAAATAAAGGTTTCATTGTTTTTTTCATATTTTTGTAATTTTTTTTGTAAAAAAATGTATATTCATGTATAAGTGCGTATTATAAAAATGGAGCCTCCTTATGAAGAAAGCAACCATTAAGCAGGTATCAAGTTTTCGAATCCCAGTTTTAGCAATAGTCGGTGGCATCCTGATTTTAGTAAATTGCTCAAACATTGAAGCACCCTATTTGCCGCCGCCAAATTCAGAAAATTCCTCTTCAGCGGGCGTTTCTGGAAATTGCCCAGAAAGCGTTAAGAATTTCGCTTGCTCTTGGCAACCTTCAACCGTTATTTCCGGCGAGAATTCAAAAATAACTTTTGCATACGATGCCCCCAACGGTACGACTTGCAAAGGAGAAGTCTGGAAGCCCCTTTTAGATGGTTTTGTAACGGACACAGTTTCTTTTCCTTTGGATAAAGATATTAAGACGGCGGGCCGTTACGGTCAGAATAATGATGGCGTGGTCTTGAAAAATAGTGGCATAAATATGACCGAAATGTCTATTTCATGGCCCATAGTAGCAGAACCACAAGAATATCCGTTTGCGACTATAGGCAAGCTTTCTTGTACGGGCAACATCACTTGTCAGATGAATGGCATAGCCTGCACACCTTTGGCAATAAAAGGAGTTCCCGCACCTACTTACTCTGGAGCCTTGACATTTAACAATTACAGCTACAGTTCCGCTTATTATTCAGGCAAAACGCCTACAATTACCAGTTCTATAATTCGCATAAGCAATAATTCTGTGGCTAAGTGCACTAAAATTAGATTAGAGATAACGGGCGGAACCTATAGCCAGTCTAAAGAGGCTGACATAGCTGTAGATGGAACCATAAACCTTACCACATATACTGCGACTACCGCTTTACCTTCTGTGAATGCGCCTCAAACCCTTACAGCAAAGGTTATAGCAACTTGCCAAGGCGGTAATTACACGCTTGAGACCGCAACGGCTACGCTTGTGCCGGATTTGAAATTGAGCGGAACTTGCGCATGGAGCACGGGAAAAGATGACGATGGAAACTATGTGACTACTACTGGAAACGGCGCGCTTCCGAGCGGTAATATTTTATCCAATATTTATGGGCGTTGCGGTAGTATAACTGGTAGCGGTACCGATGATTCGTATGTGTTGCAAGCTAAGGATTATTCCGGCAATGGGCTGGCTTATTGGCCAGCTAACGGAAAAGCTGGCTTGATTGATATGCTTTACAATAATATAAAGACAAACATAACTTGCACACCCGTAATTACCGCTGTTTGTCCATCTTTGAAGGTGGTAACGGCTAATGTTTGCGAGGGTAAAACTAATATAGCGAGTTACTGCCCTGGTGTTGCGTGGAGCGATATAAAGTGGGGCACCAAGATTCAGAATAGTGGCACCCCAGCCGGTTGTTACTTTGTGAATTTCTCCGGTTCGTTATCAACAAACAACCTATACATTACTACTATAAACGGCTCCAAATGGATGGTAAACGGAACTGAAGTGGCTAGCGGCAACAACGTGCTGTTAAGTAATTTGAACTCTAATAGGAAAGACGGCGGTTTTTACGTATATCTTCAAGGAACCACTCAAAGTGCCTCCAATGCTGACAACTATGCTCTGGAGAAACCGTTCTGCGATGACGGCATACATCGCTTGTCTTGCACGGGTATGCCCACTCAAAGTGCTGAGAATAGTGCCATAACCCAACCTACGCCCACATGCCGCGATCTTTATGCAACCGCAAGTAATATAAATTGGGTAAACGAGCCTATTTGGGCTAATCCTACAGCAGGAAATTATAATGTAACTGTGTCGGCAACCTGTGGTAGCAGTGGAACTCTGCAAGCTAATTGCGGAACTTTGAAAGTATTACCTGTTATTACTAAAGATGTATGCGGTACGACTTTTATAGAATTTAATGCTACGGAAACTTCTTATTATAATGTTAAAATTCTACCTAGTTGCTCTGGCAGCGAGTTATTATGTTATGGCAATGATGGTATATCTAAAAGCGTTACTTATGGCGGTAATACTCCCACAAGAGAACCAGGAGGAGCCCCACTGGTAAATGGTCATGTCAATTGGGTTTCTGGGTGGTCTGCAGTGAAACATGCAACTGATACAACCCCTCTTGTAGTAAGCGCAGGAAAAGTGTATTGCAAAACGGATTGGTAGAATTCTCTATTTCATAGAAAATCTTGATAGTTAGCCAAATTTTTGGTTAATTATCGCTATTTTTAAACTTTTTTATTGGGAGATGCGTATGTACCTTAATACAGGTTGGGCAACCAGTACTACTTTACAAACTGAGCCTTCCATTAAGCCAGTCTGCGCTGGCGGTGGTGAATAGCAACCAGCCGAAGGCTGGTTATGTTTTTACAGTCTTTTGTATGATTTCGTCTATCTGAAATAGAACAAACTTTAAGTCTTCCGTATGCAATGCTTCATAAGTGTCGTTGATAAAATCAAATATGCCTGCAAGTTTAAATAACTTGTTAACTTCTGCACCAGGCAGATGACTAAAGTTTCGATACTCTTCTACAATAAATACCGTAAAACGTTCTTTCGGAGTTAAATTATCATTCATGATATTACCGCAGGAATTTCAAAAATACCTGTTTTTTGTTCTTCATCAAATAACATATAGAGAAATAGATTACTGAATTGCCATATTTCATTTGACTGCTCTTCAAGCGTTGCATAAGTTTTTGAGTTTATCCATTTTTCGTACGCTTCCATAAAAGATAAATGATAATTTGCCATAATCATCGAGACTACTTGCACATTTGTCGTCCAAATTATTGAACTAAATGTTGCCTTAGACATTTATTACCAAATCCATTGGATGCGTAGGTTTCAGCAACTGAGGATGCTCAACCGCTTGATTGCTTCCGTGATATAGTTTTATAGCATGGTTTTCAGCCATTTAGACAATATATAAAAAGTATTTTCAACATTTTTCACAAAAATTTTCCTTTTTTGTAAAAAAAATATATATTAACAAGATATGAAAAAGCCCCTCCCTTGTTTCATGCTCCTCGCAGCGATGATTTTTTTGCTGCTTTTCTCTTGTACTTCCAACTTAGAACTTCCGCCCCCGCCGCCAAGCGATTCTATTGAAAGCGATAATAACGGCTCGTCATCTTCAGGTGGCAGCAGCTCTAGCCAGTCTTCTAGTGATAGCAATAGCGGCGGTGGTTCCAGCTCTTCTTCCAGCTATGGTAATGGCGGTGGCTTCAACCCACCTCCTCCTGGCGTGCAATGCCTCGTTTCAGGATTTCAGGATGATAAATTTATTGACCCAAGGGATTGCAACAGTTATACATATATATATGATGGCAATGGCAAGGTTTGGATGATGGAAAACCTGAACTATTCAAGGAATAATACGCTTGGTTGGTGCTATAAAATTGGAACAGATGCGAATATACTTGGCACGGCAGGAGAAAATCTATCCGGTTGTGATAAACCTTACGGTAGGCATTATACTTATGACATAGCTATGGATGGCAATCAAAAGCAGGGCTTATGCCCCAGTGGGTGGAATATACCGAGCGTAGAGGAATGGGAAGGTGTACATGGTATGCCAAGCGGTTTTTATGTTAAAGCAGGGAAATATTATTCGGACGCAAGCGACCCTTCAGGTTCAATATGGAAGGATAGAACGGGTAGCACAGCTTCCGGCTACTATTGGACTAGAAATATTCCGTCTGGCAATTCTGTTGGCTATGCCCTTGTTAGCGGAACCAGTATTGATGTCAGGTCGCCAGGTGCTTTAAATGCGGCTACGAAAAGCGACCGCTTCTCCGTGCGCTGCTTTATGGATGCAGTATGCGGAAGCGGGTGGTATAATCCACTAACGCAGAGATGCGTAAACAACATTGTGAAGGATAAATGTGGAAACGGATGGTATGATAAGTCAACGCAGAGATGCGCAACGGGCGACATTGTGGAGGACAAATGCGGAGACAGATGGTATGATAAGTCAAATTCCAATTTTAAATGTGAGAGCAGCAAAGTGATGGCAATATGCGGCAGCCAGTGGTATGACACCTCAAATAAATTCTGCGATAATGGCACTATTACCAATTACACTTGTACTGCGAATTTGAGCAGTTTTTGCCCTGGAAAGACTTGGGGCGATGTAATATGGAACCCGGCGCAGAAAACCATTGAGTTTGGCAAGGATTTCCCAGAATCTAAACAACCGGGCGGTGCGTGCTATTATTTCACCAAAGTTACGAGTTTGCAGGCGGGCGGAGGTGCTATTATTAAGGTAAATGGAACACCTTATACCGCTAACAATGAGATTAATCCTGTTTCTGTGCCCACAAAGGATGGTGGTTATTACGTTTATGCAGACTTATCGGCTGTTGGCGATCCGTGGATTAACTTTAATTATAAAGGTGGTAATCCTTCGGACAATTTGCAATATTTTCAAACTACGCCATCCGTTACACCATTCTGTGCAGATGGCTATAAGTTGTCTTGCTCAGGCCTGCAAACACAGTGGGTTGCGAATGTACCTATAACCAAAAAGCCCACGCCAAAATGCAACAGCGGTACCCTAGGTGATAATCCTACTTGGTTACCAAATACGCTTGACTGGACTAGCCCTGCGATGGGAAATTATAATGTAAGCGTAACAACAACTTGTAACGGCACTAACGTAACCGCCAACTGCGGAACCTTAAATGTGGTAGCGGCAAGTTCGCTCCTCGATTGCGAAATTATAACACCAAGCACCAAATTGGCTACCGTTTGCCCGAATGTTACTAATGTAAACTGGAAAAACGATATAAAGTGGAATACAATAGTAGATATAAGTGATGCTAATAATAATACAACGGCGAATTGTTACTACATTACAGGCTTTTCTGGCCTAAATGGCGGTGGTTCTGGTGCTGGTGCTGCTCCTCCTTATATAGTAAATGGGAAGCCTTACAATGGTCATAAATTACAAAGTGATATAGATAGGGATGCTGGTAAATTGGACGGCGGCTATTACATTTACATTCCTAGTAACATTTGGTTCCACTATGATAATGGTGATTTAGGCACCAGGCCTCTATGCTCATATAAATAATAAGCCATAAATAAAAACCTCCCCCAGCAGGGGAGTTTTTTTATTGTCTGAACCACAATTTTCTACTTTGCAGTTGATGCCTCAAAAATACTTCAACATAGCCGGTCCCTGCAATTCAAGCAAACATTATATGCTTGACCCTTTGCGCAATATGGGCAAAGAATTGATGGCTTTAATAGAACGAGAATGTTATTTTGTCATTCATGCTGCTAGGCAAAGCGGCAAAACAACGCTTTTATGGGAGCTTACAGATAAAATAAACGCAGAAGGAAAATATTATGCTTTGTATTGCTCGCTAGAATCCTTGCAAGAAGTCACGGCGGTAGAAAGAGGCATCCCATCTATTGTGCGAAAAATAAAGACCGAGTTGGAAGTTCAAAATTTGCCAAGCGGATTTGCCAAAGATGAGGATTTTGAAAATATAGATGGCTTGCTCAACAAATCCCTTGTTTCCTATTGCCGCTCTTTGGATAAGCCTTTGGTTATATTTTTTGACGAAGCTGATTGCCTCAGCAACGGAACCCTGATTTCATTTCTGAGGCAGTTAAGGAATGGCTTTATATCCATGTCAAGAATTTCCTTTGTCAGTTCCATAGCCCTTGTAGGGATGCGTAACCTCAGAGACTACAAAGTTCACATTCGCCCAGAAAGCCAAACACTGGGCAGTTCAAGCCCTTTCAATATAGTTTCCGAGACGATGACTCTCAAAAATTTCACCTGCGAAGATGTGGCGGAGCTTTATTCGCAGCACACCTTGGCAACGGGTCAGGTTTTTGAAAAAAACACGGTTGAATTTATTTTTGAGCAAACTCAGGGGCAACCCTGGCTTGTGAACGCGATAGCGAGGGAAGCGGTTGAGAAAATTTGCAAATTTGATTATTCAACCTCCATAACCCAAGACATGGCAAAACAAGCCATCCAAAATATAATTCTGGAAAGGGGAACGCATTTTGATTCGCTTATGGAGCGATTGAAAGAGAGGCGAGTTCGAAATGTTATACAGCCGCTTATTTTGGGTGATAGCA
>Ga0268262_10001435_pt1 | contig 29519 bp, 21 predicted proteins | sample TergutNc150P3_FD_190354 | JGI IMG/M metagenome (GOLD analysis project Ga0268262, IMG submission 190354) | Nasutitermes corniger P3 segment gut microbial community from laboratory colony in Florida, USA - Nc150 P3 (SPAdes) (version 2) | ecosystem: Host-associated > Arthropoda: Insects >... | reverse complement strand
GGCTGCTTTCCGCTACGGGCATGGGTCTGAAAAGCGGATTGTATATTTTTATGCTCAGGCAGTATTTCCGTGGTATGCCCAAAGAACTTGAAGAAGCGGCATGGGTGGACGGTTGCGGCAGATTTAAGACTTTCATCAGGATAATGCTTCCCGACGCTACGCCAATGCTCACATCTTGTTTTTTGTTTTCCTTTGTGTGGCAGTGGACGGATTCTTTCTACTCGACATTGTTTTTAAGTAACTATAAAATATTATCAGTGGGTTTGAGCAGGCTTGCCGACCGGTTGGGCGCATGGTGGGTGGCGATGAACAGCAGCGCGGGAGCCGTTTATTCGACGGCGCCAATGGGATTTACTCAGGCTATCGTCGCTACGGGTATGCTGGTATGCCTTGCCCCGTTGATTATTTTGTATCTGGGGGCGCAAAAGGCCTTTGTTGAATCATTGAGTCAGACCGGTATTAAAATGTAAGACAAAGCCGGTTGACTTTTATGGTTGCCTCTGTAGGGTTTTAATGCTGGACTGCCGCTATAAGGCGGTCAGTTTAAAATAATTTTTGAGGAGGAATGAAATGTTGAAAAGAAGTAAACAAATTGCAATGCTCGTACTTGCGTTGGTACTTTTGGCAAGTCTTCTGACATTGAACGGGTGCAAAAAAGGCACAAACCTTAAAGGCATGGAAATTGTTATCGGCAACTGGTGGACGGATTATGATGTCGAAACTCAGGATCCGGCAAATGATGCCGCCGAGAAAACACTTGCCCTGCGAAAAAAATTCCTGCAGGAAAACAAGGTTATCATCAGGGAAAAAGCCATTACCGACTGGAATGGGATGCAGCAAATGGCAATTATATCCACTATGTCTGGAACGCCTGCGGCCAATGTTTTTATTTTACAGCCGAACTGGGCTATGGCGATGAGGTCGCGCGGCCTATTGGCTCCGCTGGATAGCAAAACCGTTGACATCAGAAAACCGCAGCCGGTTGAAAAAGGGTATAAGCCGGTCGAATTTAATCAGGCAATCATTGATTCATTTACCTTTGGCGGTAAACCTTATGCCTTCTCGATAGGCACCAGTTTTTACAATTTCCAGGCCTTGTTCTTTAACAAACGGCTTTTCAGGGAAGCCGGTCTTGATCCCAACCTTCCCTACGATATGCAGAAAGCGGGCACATGGACATGGGATGCCTTTCTTGACATTTGTAAAAAGCTGACGAGGGATATAAACAACGACGGCAAGGTTGATACCTATGCCCTCCCCAGGGACCTTTCTACGGAAATGTTGGATGCGATAATTTCAAGTAACGGAGCCACCTATGTGGACAAAGACCCCAAGACGGGCAAATTTGTTAATGCCACCGGCAGTACTGAATTTCTGGAAGCCCTGCAGTTTGCCATCAAGCTGAATACCGAAGGCGTTTTAAAGCCGAGACCGGAGAACAGCAACTGGGATTGGTACAAATCCGAGTTTGTTGACGGAAAAGTAGCGATGAGAATTGATGAATCATATATTGCGATGGGCAGTCAAACTGAACTGACCAGAATGAAAGATGACTGGGGCATGGTACTGTTCCCAAAAGGGCCAAGATCCCCCACCTATCGCGTATATAGCCGCGATAACCTTATGGTCATCCCCGCCACATACAAGCCCGTTGAAGTGGAAAAAATTCTGTGGGCGGTATCGCTCTGGTACACCCCTGCCGACGATGACTGGAAATCAGGAATGTACAACTTCTTCCGTGATTTCCGCGCCGTTGATGAAACGCTGGAATATGTGCGTGATCCTCAATTACAAATGATTAAATATTTTTCTTATATAAATGGTTTGGAGCGCGGAAACATTGCGTGGGAAATGTGGTATCATGAAGGTGAACCGGCGCAATTGGTAGAATCTGTTTCTCAAGACTGGAATACTAAAATAGCCGAAGCTAATGAATAATTTTCTAATCCCCGGTAAACACTACCGGGGATATTTTTTCGCGCTTGTGATGATGCTTATTATGATCTTACCGGTTGCCGGTTGTAACCGTCGGAATACGGAAAACTCTGACGATACAGGGCAAAATTCGGCTGTAATGCTATCATTTGAGCAGACAAAAATTCCTAAAGCCCCCGGATCAGTCGTAAAGGCAATTAAAGCAATGGGCGGGGTTACCATTGGTAATTGGTGGGAAGATTACGATGTTAATTCAATTGTCCCAAGAAGCGATTATGATGAAAATTTACTTGAGTACAGGAAAGCGCTTTTAAAAAATAATGGCATTGAAATCAAACAAAAAAGAATTGCAACATGGAGTCAAATGTCCCAAATTTCTTCTATTTCCATCATAGCCGGAAAACCTGCGGCGCAGGTTATGGTATTACAGCCGGATTGGGCATTCTCCTTATACCGGCAGAGTCTTCTGTACCCTGTAAGCGACAATGGGCAGGTAGACCTTAAAAAAACGAATATTATCGATTGGAACAAAGCTGTTAATGACGTATTTACTTTTAACAATAAAATTTATGCTTTTACACCCGGATACGGCGGCAGTTTTCATGCCACTATTTTAGTTTGGAACAAGAGGTTGTTCAGGGAAGCCGGTCTTGATCCTAACCTTCCTTATGACTTGCAGAAAAGCGGCGAATGGACATGGGATAAATTTCTTGAACTCTGCAAAAAGCTTACAAGGGACATAAACAACGACGGTAAAATTGATACTTATGCTTTGCCGAGCGATTTTTCAACTGAAATTTTGGATGCTTTTGTAGGCGGTAACGGCGCAATGTATGTTGATAAAGATCCGAAGACCGGAAAACTTGTCAATGCTACAACCCGGCCGGAGTTTGTAGAAGCGGTACAGTTTTATCTTAAGTTAAGAGATGAAAAAGTTTTGATGGAAAAACCTCAAAATGCGAAATGGGACTGGCATATTCCAGCCTTCAATGACGGTAAAGTCGCAATGCGCATTGACCAGCAATACATCGTTAATGCTTTTTCAACTTTAAAAGACGACTGGGGAATGGTTCTTCCCCCCAAAGGTCCAAAAGCCAAAAATTATGTCGTATTTACAGATGAAAATGTAATGATTGTTCCTTCTACATATAAAAAAGAACAAGTAGACGCTATTATGTGGGCTGTTCAAGCGTGGTATAAGCCGATTGATGATAACTGGAAAGCGTCCTTGTATCAGATTTACAGGGATACGCGGGCTATTGACGAGACATGGGTATATATCCGCGATCCGAAATTACAGCAGTGGAGATACAGCACGCAAGTTCCGGGGCTTAACCGCGGCGACATCGCCTGGAAACTCTGGTATCATGACGGCGAAGCCGCGCAGCTTATTGAAGCGGTCTCCCAGCAATGGAACGCGTTAATAGAAGACGCAAATAAATAATTAAGGAGAAAGACATGGGTATCATTGTAAATGGAAACAACTTGCCGAACATTCCCTGGGAAGACAGGCCGTCTAACAGCAATCCAAAAAAAGAATTAATGTGGCGGTTTTCCAAGAACCCGATTATTCCCCGTGATTTAACCTTACGCTCCAACAGCATTTTTAACAGCGCCGTTGTTCCCTATAAGGGAGAGTTTGCGGGCGTGTTCCGCTGTGATGATACCGCGCGTCACATGGATATTCACGCGGGGAGGAGCAAGGACGGTATTAATTGGGTTATTGAAGACGAACCGATAAAATTTATCAAGGATAACCCTGAAATTCCCGACTCAGATTACAAGTACGACCCGCGCGTAATTTTTATTGAAGACCGTTATTACATAATGTGGTGTAACGGTTATCACGGCCCATGCCTCGGCTTGGGTTATACTTTTGACTTTGAAAAATTTTATCAAATGGAAAATGTGGTAATGCCCTTTAACAGAAACGGCGCTCTTTTCCCGCGCAAGATTGGAAAAAATTACGCCATGTACAGCCGTCCCAGCGATTCAGGGCATACTCCCTTTGGCGATATTATTTATTCGGAAAGCCCCGATCTGGTTTACTGGGGCAAACATCGTCATGTTATGTCGCCGTCTGGCGGATGGCAAAGCACTAAGGTAGGCGCGGGGCCTTGCCCCATTGAAACATCAGAAGGCTGGCTTGTTTTTTATCATGGGGTACTGACAAGCTGTAATGGCTTTGTGTATTCATTCAGCGCGGCATTGATGGACATTGAAAAGCCGTGGAAAGTTATAGCGCGGCCAAAACCGTATATCATTAACCCGCGTGAGATTTATGAATTGGCGGGTGACGTGCCTAACGTTACTTTCCCTGTAGCCGCGCTTGTTGACAAGGACACAGGCAGGGTGGCGATTTATTACGGCTGCGCGGATACGGTTACGGGGCTTGTCTTTGGCAAGATTGACGAGATTGTCGATTGGATAAAAAAGAACCGGATGTAACATGATACGGCTTGTATTGCAGATGCCCCCGATCTTCAGTGACAACATGGTTTTACAATGCGGAAAACCTGTCCGCATTTGGGGATGGAGCGGAGATGAAAGAGGTACGGTCAGTGTCCGTTGGGAATGCGGGGAACACGGCGCTTGCGCGTCTAGCGTGGTGTATCATTGCGAGTGGAGCCTTATGCTGCCGCCCCTTGCCGCCGGTTTAAGCGGCGAGTTGGTCATAAGCGACAGATTTGATGAAATACGTTTTAAAAATGTAATAACAGGCGACATATGGTTTGCCGGCGGTCAGAGCAATATGGAAATGGAGCTTATAAACTGCAAGAACGGAAAAGAAGAGCTTGCCTCCTGCGCCAATCCCAACATACGTTTTTATCAAGTGACTAAACGCGCCGTTTTAAACGAAGAATTTTTTCGCGAAGAACACAAATGTTGCTGGAAAGAATGCACTCCCGATACTTCTGCAATGCTCAGCGCCGCCGCTTATTTCTTCGCGCGAAAAATTAACGCTGATATTAAAATTCCCATCGGCATAATAAATTGTTCATGGGGCGGCACGTCAATCAGCGCGTGGATGAGTAAAGAGCAGCTTGAAAAGAGCGCGGCGGGCAAACGGTTTATTGATGATTATGCGCAAAAAGTCGGCGATAAGACTGATGAACAGTACAATGCCGAAATGGCGGATTACTATGAACAGCGGCGGCAATGGGAAGAGCGTGTCATCGCCCGCAGGGAAAAAGAGCCGGATGTAAGCTGGACAGTTCTGAACAAGGAATGCGGCGAATGTCCCTGGCCTCAACCTTTTGGCAGAACAAGCCATTATTGCCCCACAAATCTTCATACCTCAATGGTACGGCGTACCGCTCCTTTCACCATAAAAGGTTTTATTTACTATCAGGGAGAGCAGGACGAACTTTACGCCGCCGACTACCGCGAAATGATGTACTACCTTGTAGAACAATGGCGCGGCGACTGGAAAGACAACAACCTTCCGTTCTTATTTGTTCAACTGACCATGTGGGCTTCGTATCAGGAAGTTGAATCGGGAAATCCCCCGCGCCATTGGTGTCTGCTCAGGGAAAGCCAATATCTCGCTTCCCTTGATATTGCCAACTCAGGTCTTGCTGTAATCATTGACTGCGGAGAGTTTGACAATATTCATCCGTTAGATAAACAAACCGTAGGCTTCCGTCTCGCCCTGCAAGCGCTAAAAAAAGTTTACAAAATGGATATAGAAGCTGACGCTCCCGTATTCAATTGGCTGGAAGAGCAGGGCAGCGCCTTGCGTCTTCATTTTGATAACGCGCAGTGCGGTCTTGAATTTAGGGGTAGTATTGATGATATTAATGCAAGTTTTGAAATAGCCGCCTCTCAAGGAAAATATTATCCCGCAAAAGCGACAATAGAAGGCGACAGCGTAATTTTAAGTTCTGATAAGGTACAACAGCCGAAAAGGGCGCGGTATGCGTGGTATAAGTATGGGCCTACGCCGTTATACGCAAAAAATGGTTTAGCCGCGATGCCGTTTCGTACAAATAGAGATGAACCTGTATAAGATAACGGATAAGGTAAGATTAAATTTAAAGGGCAAAAATGTGCAATTTATATTTCCCTTGACAAACCCTATTTAATAGGGTATATTCTAAATATAATAATATGACCCGTGAATTTGTAATGATGCCGGAGTTTGACCGCCAATGGCAAAAAATGGGCTTAGGCGACAATGAACTCCGTCAACTTCAAGAGACCCTACTGGAAAACCCGAAAGCAGGGGATGTAATCCGGGGAACAAAAGGACTGCGTAAAATACGCATTGCCTTTGAGGGGCATGGAAAAAGCGGAAGCGGCAGAGTTGCTTATGTGGACTTCGCCTTTTATGAGACAATTTATCTCATAACCGCATATCCCAAAAAGGAAAAGGACAATCTATCAAAAGCCGAGCGAAACGCAATCGCCAAAATCATTGTCCGATTGGAGCAAGGCTTAAAAGAACAGGAGAATAAAAAATGAATGTTTACGAAAGCGTTATGCAAGGCTTAACCGAAGCCGTAGACTATCAACAGGGAAAAATCCCCGCCAGAAAAACCAAACTAACCATAAAGCCAGTAGTTGCTTTCAACACCGAAGACATCAAGCGAATACGAAAAAAAACCGGATTAAGCCAAGTAGTTTTTGCCGGTTCATTGGGAGTTTCCCCCAAAACAGTAGAAGCCTGGGAAAACGGACGTAACAAGCCGGAAGGAGCCTCACGCCGCCTTCTTGAGGTTGTCAGAGATGACCCTGCTTTTTTGAGGCGATTTCAGGCATGAGGTATATTGCTTTAATAATCAATACTAAGTATTTCTAACAAGGAAAATAATTTTGTATTACTGAAACATCCCCGGCATCCCCGGCATTTTGCCGCTCTTCGCGCCCTTCGCCATCTTCTTCATCATGCCGCGCATTTTTTCAAACTTTTTTAACAGCCTCGCCACTTCTGCGACGGAGGTTCCCGAACCACGTGCGATTCTGCTTCTTCGCGGCGGTCCAATAATTAAATGATTATTGCGCTCTTTTATGGTCATGGAGCTTAGTATCGCTTCCTGATATTTTAGTTCCTCTTTGTCAATGTCGTCCTCGCTTATCTGTCCTTGCATACCGGGAATCATCTCAATCATTTTTTGCAGGGAGCCCATTTTCTTTAAAGAGCGGATTTGGTTCAACCAGTCGTCAAGAGTGAAGTTTTCTTTCTCCATCTTTTTCTGGAGTTCCAAGGCTTCTTTTTGATCAATAACTTCTTGGGCTTTTTCTACAAGACTTACTACGTCGCCCATGCCTAGGATACGGCCTGCTATTCTTTCGGGGTGGAAAGGTTCAAAGTCTTCGGGTTTTTCTCCGGTGCCTGTGAACTTTAAAGGTTTTCCTGTTACTGTTTTCAGTGAGAGGGCCGCGCCGCCGCGTGTGTCGGAGTCGAACTTGCTTAGGATTACTCCTGTAAGCCCTACTTTTTCGTCAAATGTTTTTGCAATGTCCGCGGCGGTTTGTCCTGTCATTGAGTCGGCGACAAAGAGCATTTCATCGGGGTTTACGCTGGTTTTAAGGCGGGAAAGTTCCTGCATCATCGGTTCGTCAATTTGCATGCGGCCTGTTGTGTCAATGATGACGGTATCGATCATGTTCTTATTTGCCCATAACAAGGCGTTTTGATAAACTTTTACGCTGTCCTTTGCGCCGTCTTCCTTGTAAACGGGGATTCCGACTTGTCCGCCAAGAACGGCAAGCTGTTCCATTGCGGCGGGACGGATTAAATCGCACGCGACAAGCAAAGGCTTGCGCCCCTCTTTTTTAAGGCGCAGGGCAAGTTTTGCCGCGCTTGTGGTTTTTCCGGAGCCTTGCAAACCAAGCATTAAAATTTTCGATATTACATCCGGGCCTCTTAATTTTAAAGCGCGGCTGGCGGGGTCTTCGTCTCCAAGAAAGGAAACCAATTTATCATGGACAATTTTTACAAATTGCTGGCCGGGATCCACCGAGCGTAAAACTTTTTCTCCCTTTGCCTCTTCAATTGTTGAGTTTACAAAACGGCGTACAACGCGCAGGTTTACATCTGCTTCCAGCAGCGCCATTTTAATCGCTTCTACCGCGTCTTCAATATTTTTTTCGCTGATTGACGCTTTGCCTGTAACAAAGCGAAGAGCGTCGGTAATTTTTCCGGTTAATTTTTCAAACATTTTTACTCCGTCTGTTTTTACTGATTTATTTTATTTTTACTGTCCAACTGCGCAAGGAAATCTTGAATTTGCAGGCCGGAATTAACCTTATATATGTCATAACTGTAACTTATGCAGAGTTTGTAAGGGCGTATATTTTTTTTGTTTTGATTGTCAACGGCGTTTTTTATGCGCTCAATAATACGCTGAACGTCGTTTTTGGCAGTAGTAATCAGAATAAATTCATCTCCGCCGTAACGCACCGCAAAATCCGTATGCCTGAAATATGTTTTAATTATTGTAGCAATGTCACGCACCGCATTATCGCCTTCCAGATGACCGTGAACGTCGTTTATTTCTCCCAATTGATTTATGTTAATTTTTATAAACGCGTATTCATTTTTATTTTTTTGTTTAAAGCTTCGGCTGTCAACATAAAATTTGTTAATGAATTTGTAAAAATCATTGCGGTTGCCCATGCCTGTAAGACTGTCAACCTTTAAATCGTACCTGAGCATAAAGAAATATATATACAATATTGACGCTGTAACGCACGGCCAAATAAGCTTTGTTGTTCCAAGTAAAATATCCACAGCCGCTCCGACAGACGTAATGATAACAAAAACAATGGTCATTAAAATCTGATTGCGTTTGATATATTTGTAGGCAAGGCTTATATCAACCAAAATGATAATTATCGGTAAATAACTTATTATTATTTGAAGGATAAATAATATTCCCCTGATATAAGTGTTATCTTTTGAGATATAAAAATAATATCCAAACTGGAAATTGGGTATTATGCTGAGCGTATATAACGCCAGAAAAACAGTTACTATTTTTATGAATTTTTTTGTCCTGATAACATTTTCATGCGCAAAATAGTCTATAAAAACAGCCCCATAATAATAACAACTGTTACGCGCAATAAAATAAATTGACCAAATATAGTATAATTCGCCGTTTACATGCATCTCAGTCTTTTTTTCCAGAATAGAACCGATAAAATCCAATATAGTGGAAATAAAAACCGCGCTTAACATAATAAGTAATAATTTGCGCTGAAAAACATCCGTATTGTATTTTTGTAAATAGTCGGCTGCAATAAGGATTATTATTATGCAGGAGCCAATGGCGGTGCTGAAAACGGAATATTCAAAAGTAATCATATTTTATAATCTCCCACGCGGCGTTTTTCTTCGGTATTCAGATGCATCAGGTTGTTAATGTGATTTAAAAAGTCTTCTATCCGCCTGTTGTCGTCTGAAAAGTACGCGTCAAATCCGTAGATTATTTTTATTTTATAAGGTTTTCCGTTTTTTTCGTTATATCTGGTTAATTCTTCATTAATTTTGTCCAATAAATCGTTCATGCCTGTTTCTGTTTTTACGGCAAGAACAAATTCATCCCCGCCGTAACGCGCCGCAAAGTCCGATTTTTTGCCGCAGGATTTAATTATATGCGCCATGTTACGCAGGGCGTTATCCCCTTCAAGATTACCGTAAGTCTCATTGATTGACCTGAAATTTATTATGTCAATCATGGCGATTATCAGTGATTTAACTTTCTTGTTACGTGTAAATTTATGCACAAATTCAAAAAAGCTGTACCGGTTGTCAAGTCCGGTTAAATAATCGGTTTTATTTTCTTTTAGTATGACAAACAGGTAGATAAAAAGAAGCAGTGCCGTAATAAAAGGCCAGATAATTCTGTATTCCGTAAAATTGCCGGCGTTTTTTTTAAATAAATATGCAAAGTCCACGGTTAACAGCATAAATACGGCGGTTAAAATTAAACAGAAAGCTTTTCTTAATTTGTTATTACTGGAAAATTTTACCATACATTCGGCGAATATAATCGCGATTATTAATGCCGGCCCTGTAAATGTATTAAGTATATAAGAAAGATTCATTATTTAACCCAATCCGCCAAAAGAGTTTCACAGTACTCCTGAGGTTCAATTTCTCTGTTTAAAAGCCTGCATAATCCGATGGAGACGGGCATTTTAAGCTTGTGTTTTTCCGCCAGAATAAGGACGTATTTGGCGGCGGCTACGCCTTCCGGCAAATAGCCGATTTCACCGATTCGGGATAAAAGATCATCAATGTTTTTAAACGGTTTAAGTATATTTTTTTCGATTATTTCCCTGCCAAAGCGCCTGTTCCTTCCGTAAATAGAACGGCATGTTACGTCAAGGTCGCCGATTCCTGAAATAGAAGTAAACGTCTCGGTATGAGTCGCGCCTAACGCTTTGCCAAGAATCTGTATCTCGTTTAACCCCGCCGCAAGCAAAAGGGATTCAGTGCCGTCTCCGAACATATCCGCTTTGCCGACGGTTTTCATTGCATCTAACATTCCAAACGCGATTGCTATAACATTCTTTGCCGCCGCTGCCGCCTGTACTCCCCTGACATCAAGCGATGAATAGACCAGTAAGCGCGGGCCTCTTATTAAATCCCTGAAACGGATGGAGTTTTTGGGATTTTCACTGGCCGCTATAAGACCCGTTACTTTTCCCCGCGATACTTCCTCGGCGTGGCTTGGACCGGAAATGTACACAAGGGATTGGCGGAAAAAACCGGGCAGATAATCTTCCATAGTCTCCAGAATCAGACGGGGGCCGTTTTCAGTCGGTAAAAAGCCCTTTGTTATTACGGCGATTATGGTTTTTCCGTTTCTTATGGCGTTTACAGAAAGGGTTTTTTTCAATGTATCAAGCAGGAATAGGGACGGTACGGCGTAAATAAGAAACTGCTTCCCATCCGCGGCTTCTTCGATATCCGAGGTCGCTTTTATTTTCTTTGGTAATTCTACATCCGGCAAATATCTGGAATTATGTCTGTTATTATTTATATCGTCCCTTACCTCAGTCTCATAACTCCAGATAAGGACATCTTTCTCTTTTTCAGCAATGACCTTTGCTATTGCCGTTCCCCAGGCGCCTGCGCCTAAAACTGCTATTTGAGTGTTCATACCTAATTATGCACTTTTATATGTTTTTTCTCAACAATTATTCTCCCGCAATTTGAGATTAACGGGAAATTCCAACTGTTAAACATGAATTTATGGCGTAAAAAGCCATAAATACTCTTGCGCGTGGGTTTCCGGCGTGATAATCTAATATTGTGAGAAAATTAGCAAAATTAACAATATTTTTCAGCCTGATCTTCATCATTGTTTTTATAGCGGTAACGGGTATAAGGTTTCTGTCCCTTCGCGTTGAGTGGGCTAAAAATCTGCCGCCTAAACCGGAGACTTCCCTTACATTGCTTATAACGGCCGCGCATTGGGCGTTATCGGCGGCTTTGTTTTGTTCAATTATAATAGCTGTAAATTACTCGCTCAGAAATGGTATTTTTGCGCTAGTGTCGCTTATATGCGTAATGTCCCTGTCATTCCTGTTTACTTTTGGAGTTTCTACCGCTTTGGAACGATGGAAATCGGTAGCGCCGTCAAAAAGTCCGGGAATAACTTTGGGCGGAAAAGGATTGATATTATCCAACGCATTAAATAAAAATGAGACTGCGGTTATTCTACTAAATGGCGCGGCTGACCCTCTTGGTCCGAGGGTGATAGCGATACCGGAGCGGCCGCTTGTTTATCAGCGCTCGGCAAGCGGCAGTTTTGATCTTCCTCCCATTCCTTTCGGCGACGATACGCCGTGGTTTTTAAAAGACATTGAAATAGATATCCGTCTTAACGCGGAAATGTTTCAGCAAAAATATTTACAGGGGTTCCTTTCATATTTATTTTATGTCGGCTCTCTTATTTATCTTTTATGTTCATTGAGTTATGTGATTAAATTCAGCGCATGGCCGCTTGCCAATTTTTTTCTGTCCATTCTTGCATTCCGCGGCATTCTTGCGCTTAACACTTTTTTTAACACTCAGGAGATGCAGATAATAACGGCTTCTTTCCTTGATAATAAAATACCTGCGGCAAAAGCGCTTCCGTTTATCTTTCTTGGTTTTGGAACGCTTATAAACCTGTATTCACTTTTGGTTTTTGCCGCAAAGAGACGGGTTAATGATGACGATTAATACCGATAAAATGCGCAGCCCGCAGAATATTTTTGTTATTTATTCCTTGGCCGCCTTTCTTCTTATTATGATTTTCAGATTTATTTTTCCCGGCTCGGAAGCCCCGTTATTGCTTTATTCCCGCAAATGGCGCTTTTTACACGGAGTATTGGAAATATTTAATATGTTTCCCGCCGTCGCTTTTTCCGCGCTTGTGATTCCTTTCGGAATTTTTTCGCTTGAAGATCGTTATCAGAGTTTTTCTGAAATGTTTTTTAAACACCTTGTTTCTTCCGTCATTACCGCAATTGTTGCGGCTATTCTTTACGGCCTGATTTTTTTTCTTGTGTTTCCGCTTGTTAAGAACTATGAGGAAAATTTGATATACAGCGGAGACATGTACCGTCTTGCAAAAAAAAGCGCGCTGGAGTGCAGAGACTCGGGCGATTGGGAAAAAGCGTCCCAATTTTTGGATATTTGCGATCATGTCTGGTATAACAGCCCGGAACTGAAATCTCTTAGAGAGGAAGTCACAATAAAATTACACGAAGACGTTTCCGAAAAAAGCGAAGAAAAAAACCGCGCCCGCGCGGCATTGGCGGCGGATTACCACTTTTCAGATATTGTCCCATTATCTGAAGATCAAAAACCTGTTGACGCCGCGCAGGCTATTACCATGAGCAGGGTAGCTTTTAAGGAAAGACGCTATTATGATTCTCATTGGCTTGCAAATCTTGGAACGCGGCTTGCCGTAAGGGGAAGCGTAGAAGCCGCCAACGCCGCCCGGCTTGCAAGCGAAGCATGGAACATGATTGCCTCTCTTGCGCCTAACGCAAAGGAAGAACGGCTTTTTGAATTGTACAATTTAAAACTTTCCGGCTATCAGGCGATGGCGTCCGGCGAATGGATACGCGCGTTTTACATTTTTCAGGAACTGTTGACATATACTCCCGATGATCCCGACGCGAAAAATTTTATTGCCGTAAGCGAGAAAAACGCCAAAGAAATCGCCTTTTTTATTGAAGAGATGGAATTATCCCTTGGTGAAAATTTAAACGGCGCGATATTTTCCATTCCCGGCGCGGACGGCAGGGCGGTGCTGCGTTTTAACAGTCTTACGACAACTGACGATGTCGCTTATGGCGCCGGATTTGAATATATGGAATTTGACTCTAATATGACTCCAAAGACAAGCGTTGTTTCGCAGTACGCAAAACTTACGCCTTTTATATTGGACGGAAAGCCGCAAGTTTATGTTTTAACTCACGCTCTGGATCGTTTTGACAAGAATAACGATTTTAAGGGCGAATGGCTTATTGGCAGCCCTGTTGTAGGCGGAATATTTTTAAATATCAGTTATGAAGATTTATTGATTATTACCGATGTCAGAAGGGGGCTTACAAATCTGAGGATTAACGAGCTTTTTGCCGCGTCAAAAAAACTTGAGAATTACGGATATATAAGTCAAATTTTTCAGGCTGAAATTTTTAACCGTCTTGGCTGTGTTTTGTATTTTCTGCCAATGGCGATTTTTATAATTGCTTTCGCCTGGCGGTACCGCACAAAAGGCAAGCCGCGTTATCTGTTTGTTATTTTGCTTCCTGTCTTGCCTGTTGTTTTTCACGGTTTTGTTTTCCTGTACCGCTCGGTAATTAATACATTGGGTATTTGGCTTATTTTGAGTTTTGGCTTTACTACCGCCTTAATTATTTTTATTGCCGCTATGGCTGTAACGTTATTTATTTCTCTTATCACTCTTGCCGCGCAGCACGGTTAGCGTTTCTCCAAATCGAGTAATTTTTGTTTAAGTTCCAACCCTCCCCCATAACCCGTCAAACTTCCGTCGTGGCCGATTACACGGTGACAGGGAACAATAATTGTAATCGGGTTACGGTTATTTGCCATTCCTGCGGCGCGGCATGCTTTTGGATTTCCAATCATGACCGCTAATTCGCCGTAACTGCGCGTTTGCCCGTAGGGAATTTTTTGCAGCGCCTTCCAAACTTTTACCTGAAAATCCGTTCCATGCAAAACAAGCGGCAAGTCAAAATCTTGCCTGTCTTTTTTAAAATACTCATCAAACTGCTTTGCCGCTTTTTTTATTAACGGAGTTTCGCTTTTTTCAAAATCTTTTGGTATTTTGCCCGCGCCGAATGAGACAAAACGAACGGCTCCATTTTCTTCCGCGATAAAAAGATTACAGAATTTAAAATGATAAACAAAATATTTTTTCATCTGGAAAGTATAACACAATTAATATTTTTTGGTTATAGGTACAATTAATCATGGAGGTTTATGTTTAATGGAGCGTAGACGGCAGTACCCTTGTTTCGCTCCTGTTCCTTTTTTGTTCTCTTAATGCGCAATAAGCCTTTGATTTGTCGTTTGCATGGCTCAAAGTGGCGTCAATAAAAGCATATACGGAGTTTTTAAGCCCTTTAAAGGCTTCAGCAGGGGATGTACCCCTGGAATCTAATACAAAATCGATACATACGGCATGAAAGATTAACCCTAACATATCTTCTTCTTCTTTAAAGATTGCATATCGACAATTCTGTAGAAAATCAGGGTGTTCATTGGGAACTTCTAAATTTATTTCCCCTACAGAATGAACTAGTCCCGCTTCAGTATTCCAACACATATTATCACTCTCTTTGACTGTTTATAAGTCCGTTTTCTGTTTTTTACTCACCAAGTTAGGCTCATAAATCCCCAATATTTTCCCTCACCCCTCCATTCTATAATATAATAAATTGTTGTCAACCTTACGGGTGTGTGGGCGCTTTTTAGGGCTGTTATGATTTAATTGTCGGGCGGAGAATTAGGCGTTTTTAGGGTGTTTTACCGGCAATTGGGGCAAAATAGGTGTTTTTACGAATTTTCCAGACATTTTACGTATTCTTGTAATTTTAGCTTTGAAATAATATTTTTTTTTATAAAAACATTGAAACTTATAAATTACTGTGATATATTAGTTACAAACATGGTATATATGTTACAACGGACTTAAGAACATCCGTGTTTATGCCTGTTTTTTCTCATTATTTTGGAAAAACGTCGGGTTTGTGCGCATGCGTAGATACCGGCTTTTTTATAGATTAATTAGGAGGAGTTTTTTTATGAAAAAACAAAAATTAGTATTAGGAATTATCGCGATTCTCGCGGTAATAGGATTTATGATCCTTCCTATTACAGGGTGCGATTTACCCGAGGATATAGTCCTTTCATCAATCGCGGTAACAACCGAGCCGACTCAGATGGAATACGCTATTGACGAGGAATTTGATACAACCGGCATGGTAGTAACGGCAACCTACAGCAACGGCACAACTGGAACAGTCGACCTGGATGACTGCGGATTCGAATATGACTTCAGTGAAGCGGGCGAAGCAGAAGTACTGATAACATATAATAGCAAGTTGACAAGTATAACTGTGACTGTCTATGAATCCGTTGCAACGCCTACGGCGACTCCCGGAGCGGGAAACACCTTCCTCGCGGCTCAAACTATTACACTTTCCTCAGAAACCGACGGTGCGGAAATCTACTACACCTTAGACGGAACAGACCCCGATCCTGAAGATGAAGATAGCACTCTTTTATATGATGAAGATGACGAAATAATCATTGACAGTACAACAACCCTTAAAGCCATTGCCGTTAAAGACGGAATGCGCGACAGCGCCATATTGACGGCGGTTTATACCTTTATATATAAACCTTTGACCTACGACGAATGGGGTCCTACCGGCACTAGCGCCGCAAGCAGTGTAGAATGGTACAAATTTACCGCGACTGGGATAGCCACAAATATACACTTCCAACCCGGTACATCCCCCGCAGTGTATGCAACTGTGTATGAGGCAGATGGCACAACTGCTAATGGCTCCAGCAGTGGATCGTCTTATGGTGCCTCTACTCTCGCTATAAGCAGAACAACGGTCGTCGGCAAAACGTACTTTATCAAAATAACGCCTTATTATTCTTCTAGCTACGGCACATACAAAATAGGTGTCAATGATAAAACATGGTCGCCGCCATCAACTGTGCCAAACCAGGTAATCAATATAACCAACGGCCAATATGCTGATGGTAATTTTATCACTTCAACCGATGAACAATGGTTCAAATTTACCGCTCCCGGGACTTCAATTTATATACATTTATTTACCGGCAAAATGTACGATGTGCTTGTATTCCTGTATGACGCAGAGGGTAGACTCCATTCATCCGGCGGAACTGATCTTTATGGTACCCTTCTTCAAACGCAAAGAACCGGGTTAACCAACGGCGGAACCTACTATGTCAAAGCAAGGAGTTATTATAACACTGCCTCATATACAGGCGCATATAAGATAGGGGTAACCGCGAATACAACACCGCCCGCAATAACTATCCCAACCGGAGCAGCCGCACCTGTTCAACTGACGACCAACACTTGGTCGCCTGCCGGGGATGAAACCTATAACATTGCCAACGCAGGCGAAGAAAAATGGTTCAAAGTTACCGCGTCCGGGACTGATCAATATGTACATTTATCACCCACCACACTGTCAGGCTGGTTTGTACAAGTGTTTGATTCCAGCGGTATTGTAATACAAGGCAATGCTGGAAACGGGGGCATGTCATCACATGCTATGAACGCTCTCAGTGCCAGAAGAACCGGGGTTACAAACGGAAGTGATATCTATGTCAGAATAAAGTCTAACACTACTACCGGTAAATTCCAGATAGCGGTTAACGGAACAGCGGCACCGCCCCCATTAGATCTAAATCTGGGCCCCATACAAGCATCAGCAAGCTCAATAAATTCGTCTATAGGAGCCGGCAATATTCTCACAGAAGGCGACGAAGAGTGGTTCAAATTTAGCGCAACTGGAACTAGCCAAAGTATAATCTTCCTGCCAGGGACGCTGACCAGCGCGTATATCCGAGTGTATGATACTACCGGCGCATTGGTAGGAGGAGCCATGACACTGCTTCCTAGCGGCTCTTTCAGCAGTCTTTCTACGACCAATGTCGGTACATCACGAAGCGGGTTAACCAACGGCAGTGTTTACCTTGTCAGAGTAACGCCTACGACAGCAAGTGACAAAGGCACATATCAGTTAGGGCTTAATATGGCGCAAGCAACATCAACCAACTTGACCGCCAACACATGGAGTAATGTTAATATTACCACCACAGCAAAAGAGGTATTGTACAAATTTACCGCGACTGCGACTACTCAATATATACATTGTCAGCTGGGGACAATCACTGATGTATTCGTAAATGTGTATAACAATGATGGTATTGGTATAACCTTAAATAGATACAATCTTTATGGAGCCAATACTTATACCTATAACAGCGGATCGTCCGGAACGATAACCAACGGAACAACATACTATATAAGAACAGCGCCTTATACCAGCACCAATACCGGTACCTATAAGATAGGATTCACTAATTCATTGACAGCGCCGACAAATTAAGAATTACAAAGCGGCGGTATCATGCGCGCTAACACGCGCATGGTAAAAAGGGCGGGCCAAATGGTCCGCCCTTTGTTTATTTACGCGTATTTTTCCCTTGATCTTTTCTCTTTTTAATAGTATTATTTTATTAAGAGCAGAAAGTTTGTCCATTTTAGCAAAAAATTGCAATTACGACGCAAAAAAAGCTGGTAGAAACATAAAAAGGATTTCGTACAAAAAGGGGATGCCGTCTTCGCGTCGCGGAGCCGCTGGATTTATATGCTATCCTTCGGATAGCGGCTATCCGAAAGATAGCAAGAAGAGGTTATAAAATGAAGATTAAAATCAAACTGAGCATTATGATGATCGCCATTATGGCGGTTATTGCAGGCGGCATTGCCATCATTCAGTTACAGCAGGCATCCCAAATTGCCTTGAATCTGTCCAAACAGAAAACTATGTATCTGGCGCGTCAGCGCGCCCAGTACTGGGATGGCAGGATAGGCGGCTATATACTGGTACTGCAAACTTTATCGAATGAAATGAATTTCTATGAAAACGTAGAGCCAACATCGAGGCGGCAGGAATATGAAGAGTTGATGGTATCTGTTTTTGAGGACATGCCCGATTTTGTCAGGATGTTTACCGTTTGGAAGCCTAATGCCATTGACGGCATGGACTCGCGTTATATTGGAAGGGTAGGCTCAACCCCAACAGGACAATTTGCTTTTGCCTTGGGAAAGGAAACCGGAAAGATAGAGCCTCAAACCAGCGCCGTCGTTCAGCAGGTAATGGAACATATTAACGGCCCCAACAAGACGGCAGTCGAAATGAGCGACCCGACCAAATTTATGCTGGGGGGAAAAGAAATCTATTGTGTCAGACTCGTAGTCCCCATTATAAACAAACGGCTCAATGAAGTAGTCGGAGCCGTAGGCTGTCAGTTGGATATTGAAATAATACAGCCCAGAATAGAGAAGACTATCGAAGAATTCGATGAAGTTGCCGTTATGTCGATTTATACCAACACGGGATTTGTTATGGCGAGTTATAGGCCGGAACGTATAGGAAAAAATATGGTCGACGTTGAAATACAATTTGGCAACCATATAAACGAAGCAACCGCGGCTGTTAAAAATAATAAAGACTACGAGTGTTTCAGTTACGCACCCACATTGAAACAAAATGTGCAAATAGCCATAGCTAATATTCCCATAGGGAGTTCCCCGACGACATGGTCTGTAATGGTCGGTTCAACAGAATCTTATATTATGAAAGACGTTAACGCGATAAAACGGTTTAGTATTATCTTGGTGTCGATAGCCCTTGTAGCGGCGGTGGTACTTATATACTTTGTTTTAAATAACACTGTCGCCCCAATCGTCAAAGTGGCGAATACGCTCAAAGACATTTCCGAGGGCGAAGGCGACCTGACGCGAAGCATCCCCGTCGGTTCCAAAGACGAGGTGGGCGACCTTGCCCTGTACTTCAATAATACAATTCAAAAAATAAAAGATCTTGTGCTTATCATTAAAAAGCAGGCAGGTGTATTGAAAGATATCGGCAATGACCTTGCCGCTAATATGACCGAGACCGCCGCGGCAATCAACGAGATTACCGCCAATATCCAGAACATAAAGGGGCGCGTTATTAACCAGGCCGCAAGCGTAACTCAAACCAACGCCACTATGGAACAGGTAATAACGAATATTAACAAACTCAACGATCATGTGGAAAAACAAAGCCAAAATGTTTCACAGGCGTCATCCGCGATTGAGGAAATGGTAGCCAATATCAGTTCTGTAACCAGCACGCTGGTCAACAACGCCACCAATGTCAATTCGTTAAAGGAAGCCTCCGAAGTCGGTCACGGCGGATTGCAGGAAGTAGCTACGGACATACAGGAAATATCCCGCGAGTCTGAAGGCTTGCTGGAGATTAACGCGGTAATGGAAAACATTGCAAGCCAGACCAACCTGCTTTCAATGAACGCGGCAATTGAGGCCGCCCACGCGGGAGAGGCGGGCAAGGGCTTTGCCGTAGTCGCCGATGAAATCCGCAAACTGGCGGAAAGTTCCAGCGAACAGTCCAAGACGATTGGCAATGTATTGAAAAAAATAGCGGAATCAATCAAAAAAATTACAAGCTCCACCGACAACGTGCTTGCCAGATTCGTGGCGATTGACACGGGCGTAAAGACGGTATCGCAGCAGGAAGAAAATATCCGCAACTCTATGGAAGAACAGGGACAGGGAAGCAAGCAAGTTCTGCAAAGCGTCAGCAGTTTAAATGAACTTACCCGGCAGGTAAAAGGCGGTTCCGAAGAAATGCTTAACGGAAGCCAGGAAGTAATGGGTGAGAGCCGGAACCTTGAAAAGATGACGCAGGAAATAACCGGCGGCATGAACGAAATGGCTCTTGGTGCGGAGCAGATAAACTTAGCTGTAAACAATGTCAACGAAATGACCCACAAGAACCGCGACGCCATTGACGGCTTATTAAAGGAAGTTTCACGCTTTAAGGTGGAGTGATAGTTATAAACTTTTCCAATACCCAGGTGTAAAAAGAACAATCACTGTCCACAACTCCAGCCGCCAGGAGCTGGGTGGGTTTTGCGGCACGCTCACGGGGGAATAGTTGGCGAGGAGGGAAAGTCATTGGTTAGCCTTGCATTTTTTTTTATTTTACGGTAAAGTAAGCTCATGGGACCGGAAATAGTCTTTGTTCCGTCAGCGTTTAAGCATAAATTTTCCGAAGAAAATATACGATGGGTTTTGTTAAATCATCTTGCTGATGGTATAATTGAAGAAGATAATGAGACAAAATATCTGTCTATTGGGTTTGATAAATCAGGAAATCTACTTGAAATTATGTACAATTTAATAGACGAACGGACAATTAAGGTGTTTCATGCAATGAGATGCAGGAGACAGTTTTACGAAATGCTGAAAGAACAGGAGACATTATGGTAGACATGACCGATGAAGAATATGACGCGCTGGATGAACGGTGGACACAAACAACGCCAAAGGTTAATTTTGCGCGTCCCGGTGTTTTTGCCCAACAGCGTACATTACTCGAAGTTCTTGATAAAGTTACTGCCAGTTATATTATAACCAGAGCCGAAGCTACTAGCCAAACTCCGGCTCAGGTTATTGGTAAAATGGTACATCAGGAAATTGCCGGAGGAATAAATTTATAAACTCTTCCAATACCCAGGCGTAAAAAGAACAATTACTGTCCACAACTCCAGCCGCCCCGCGATCATTACAAGCGAATACAGTATTTTTAGGTGCGGCTGAAAGACGCTGTAATTACTGTGCGGACCGATTGTTCCAAAGCCCGTACCTATGTTGCCTGTAACGCAAAGAGCGGCGCTGAAAGATGAAAAAAGATCGAATCCCGACGCCGCTGTCGCAAGAGTCGTTATGGCGACAATGATAAGGTAGAGAAAAATAAAACCCGCGACTCCGTACACTACGTCTTTGCGTCCGACTTTTTTATTAAGCTGGATGCTGAAAACTCCCTGAGGGTAGAGTATGCGCCGGAACTCATTTATAGTTTGTTTAAAAAGGACAGACCACCGAATTATCTTAATACCTCCCGCAGTGGAGCCGGAACAGCCCCCGATAAACATAAGCAGAAAAAGAACCGCCTGAGCCAGAGGTGGCCATACGGTATAGTCCGCCCTTGCGTTTCCGGCGGTGCTCAGTATCGATGCGGTTTGAAACGACCCGTAACGCAGCGCGCCGCCAAATGAACCGTATTGAGGAATCAGACTAAGACTGATTACCAGCGCGGCAATTATAAAAATGGAAAAATATAAGCGGCATTCGGTATTATTAAACACGTCGCGTATCTTTCTTTGAAAAATCCTGTAATACAAATTAAAATTTAACGCTCCAAGCAGCATAAAGATAACTGTAACCCAATCAATAAACGCGGAGTTGTAATAACCGAATCCGCTGTTTTTGGTGCTCACTCCCCCGGTAGACATTATTGTAAAACTGTGGCAAACCGCGTCAAACCAATCCATGCCTCCGATACGGTAGAGCAGAGCAAGGATAATAGTGAATACACAGTAAACGCCCCAGAGAATTTTTGCCGCTGTAGTTATCCGCGGCGTTAATTTTTCTTTTTCGGGATCCGGAACCTCGGCTTTTATAAGCTGTAGTCCCCCGACTCCAAGAAGCGGCATAAGGGCGACGGTGAGCAGAATGATTCCCATGCCTCCCGCCCAATGCCCTATGCTCCGCCAGAGAATCAATGATCGGGGCAGGGATTCCACATCGGGAAAGGTTGTCATCCCCGTGGTTGAAAAACTGCAAGAGCTTTCAAATATTGCGTCGATTAAATTTATTCCTGAAGGAGACAGATAATACGGGATGCTTCCTATGAGGCTGGAAAAAATCCATGTTAAAAATACCAAAAAGATTCCTTCCCTCGGTCTGATACCGTGGGAATCTTTGCGAATAAAAAGAACGGCGGACAGGGCAAAAACAATTCCTGTTATTAAGGGGATTACAAAAGCCATAATCATGGAAACCTCGGCAAGAACAATTGCCGTTATCAGGGGCGGGATCATAAGGAGCGTTACCCCTCCGATGATGATTCCAAGCAGTCTGAAAATTGCCGAATGTTTTGCCTTTGATCTCATAGTTTATTTTGCCGCGCCGAAATATTTTTCCAGTTCCGCTTCATTGCCGTTCTTGACAATTAAGACAACCTTATCGCCCGCTTTATATATGTAATCTCCCTGCGGAATAAAAGATGTCTCCCCGCGGTTCACCAGCATTAAAAGCCCGTTTTGCGGAAGCCGAAAATCCTTAATGCTTTTTTCGACCGCCGCGGAATCTTCCGCTATTTCCAGTTTGATAATACTGACGCTTCCGTCTCCAAGGTTATGAACGTCGCTAATCCCCCTGCCCATCAGTTGAGACAGTATTGAATCCACCACTACGGATTTAAGCGGGATTGCCACGTCTACTCCAAGCTGATGCGCGATGGTTTTATGTCCGGGGCTTAAAACCAAAGCTATAGCGCGTCTGACTCCCAAAGATTTTAAATAGATAGCCGCAATGATATTGAGGTCTTGGTTATCGGTTGTGGTAATGATAAGATCAAGATCGTCCAGTCTTTCTTCCGCAATAAAACTTTCATCGGAAATATCCTCGTTTAAAATAAGAGCGTTCTGAAATTTTGCGGACAGCTCTTTGCAGATATTGTAATCCTTTTCAATGATTATTACGCTTCGTTTGTTTTTTGGAAGAAAAGATTTGATGAAAGACACAAAAAAATTCTTTTTTGTTTTTTTTGCCTCAAAGGTAATATCATTATTGGATAAAAGCTCTTCGGCGATAAGTTCTCCCAACCGTCCTCCGCCGACTATGCCTATACGATTGATAGGAGTCTCAGTTCTTCCCGCCAGATGAAACACCTGATCCATGTTTTCCTCTCTTGTAATGATATGGATCAAATCTCCCGGACTTAAGACTGTGGAACCGGACGGAAGAAAACATTCTTTCCCGCGTTCAACCAGAGTAATAAGGCCTTCATCTCTGACGAAGGAATGGAAATCCAAAAGCGAAAGCCCGTCAAAGACGCTGCCTTTAGTAATATTGACAGACCCCAATTCATAAGGAGTCCCTGAAAACTGCAAAATATTTCCCTGCGCTCCGTGCGATATTGAATTTAAGACAGCCTTTGCCGCCTCAATATCGGAGTGAATAAATCGATCTATACCAAGTATCCCCGCCCCCCTAAGTTCCGACGAATTAATTTTCATATAATCGTCATTTTTAACTACAGCAATTTTAATTACATCAGGATAACGCGAAGCCGCAAGTCCGCAAATAATCATATTAATCTCATCGGACTCAGTCACGCAAACAAGCGCATCCGCCTTAGCGATTCCCGCTTCCTCAAGAGACTCAAGACTATTCCCCTCATCATGCAGAACCAGACAATCCAACCTATTAGACGCATGCCGCGCCCTTTCCTCATTTGACTCAATCAGCGACACATCATACTTTTCATGTATAAGGCGGCGGGCAAGCTGAGTACCCGTAAAACCGGCGCCTATGATTATTACTCTCACATGTGTATTATAGCGGATTTTGGGGGGGGAGGGCTAGGATGGGATTTTGAAAATAAAAAATTTACCATTACATATGTATACTATTCACTTGTAAAGTTTATAAATCTAATGTACAATTCTAAATAAAGAGTCAACTTTTAATCTTGATTCAATTGGTACGAGAAAGGAGGTAGAAGCGTGAGTAACAGAAAAAGTATGGGCAAAGCAAAAGACGGCGTATTATTGCCGGTTGCGCCAAGTCTCTCCGAGGTTCCGAGTGGATACATTGATATGCGAAACGCCATTATCGCAAAAATCCAGAAAAATCGTCTTCGTTTTGCAATACAAGTAAATTCAGGAATGATAGAACTCTATTGGGAAATAGGTAATGAAATTCTAAACCGCCAAAAAAACGAAGGTTGGGGCGCAAAAGTTATAGATCGGCTTTCAAAGGACCTTAAAGAATCTTTTCCCGATATGAACGGCTTTTCACCACGAAATCTTGGCAACATGAAAAAATTCGCCGAAAGCTGGCCTAATATTCTAATTTTGCAACAGGTTGTTGCAAAATTACCGTGGCGAAGCAATATTATTTTGATGGATAAATTACATGATGAGAAAACACGTTTATGGTACGCACAAAGACTACTTGAAAACGGCTGGAGCAGTAATATTCTGGATATGATGATAACAGCACGCTTGATAGAACGGCAAGGAAAAACGGTAAATAATTTTAAGCGTTCCCTACCGCAACCGGATTCCGATTTAGCAAGGGATATATTTAAAGACCTGTATCTTTTCGATTACATAGGAACAGGCGGACAACGCCGTGAGTTGGAAGTTGAACGCTCGCTTATGGATCATATGGAGAAATTTCTGATTGAACTTGGACAGGGATTTGCATTTGTAGGACGGCAAGTACACTTGGAACTTGGAGGCGAAGATTTCTATATCGATCTTTTGTTCTATCACTTAAAACTGCGTTGTTATGTTGTTATAGAACTAAAAGCCTGTAAATTTGAACCGGGATTTATCGCACAGCTTAATTGCTATCAAAATGTTGTGAATGATATACTGCGTCACCCTGATGACAAACCTACAATCGGTTTATTGCTTGTAAAAAGCAAAAATAAAACAGTTGTGGAATACTCCCTTGCGGGTTTTAAGAATCCTATTGGCGTTGCAGATTGGCAGGATCGTCTTACAAAAGAATTGCCGGAGGAATTGAAGTCTAGTCTACCTACTATTGACGAAATTGAACGTGAACTTGACATAGAAATATTAGGCGCATCAAAAAAGGAAAAATCACCAAAAAAAAGAGGAAAAAAATTATGACAACAAACTGCTATTTACGCTAAGGCCAGACAGGGAAGTCCGAAAGAATTTACTTGAAGCTGCGTTATTATAAGTTATTGCTTTTTAAAAACTCCACATCCGGTAAAATGATTTTTATTTCTTCATCTTTGTCTTTCTCCTGCCAAAAAACAATATGCCTGACAATTGCTTTTGTCGGAAAATAACCTTTCTCTTTTAATGCATCTATTTGCTCACAAAATTTGGATGAAAATTTTACCACTTGCGTTTTTCCTAAAAAACACCCAGCTTCTTGAATTGATAATTCTCTTCCACTCTTAAGAAAATCTATTTCCCTCTTTCTGTAAGCAAAAAAACTTAATACAACATCGTGGTGAGAAAGCTGTAAATTGATTTCCTCAGGCAATGGGTAATTGTTATTGTCAGTTGTTTTCTTAATATTTTGAACATTAATTTTATCAAAATAATCGCCATTGTATAAAATGTGTAGGTTCTTTTTTGCCCTCGTTATGGCGACATAAATTTGTCTTTTTGTTGAGTCATCCAATTTATAAGAACGGTTAAGCGCCAAAAAAACATTGTCAAACTCCCTGCTTTTGGTTTGGTGAATCGTGGAAACAAGAATAGAGCCTTCCGAGGCCGAAATAAAATCTTCAAGTTTAGATTCGCGTACAAATTGTTTAAAATCGCTTTTATATTTTGTTTTGTTATTTGTTTCCTCATAATCCCTGATGAGTTTTTGCGCAAAGGGTAAATCATTACTGTTAATGTATTTCTTATTGAGGTTATCTTTCGCCTGCTGCCAAATCTCTTCAGTTATCGCATAACTTTTTTTGTTTTTATTAATATCATCAATAAAACTTCTAAGTTCCGCCAGATTATACAAATCAAAATCATTGTTAGTTTGGATTTTTCGCGCGGTAATACCGTTCTTGTTTAACAAACCAACAATGTTTAATACTTCTTCATTAGTCTTTACAATAATACATGTTGAACCTGACGGTTTAATCTTTTGTATCATGTTCACAACTGGAATTGCTATATTTTCTGAAGATAATTTACAAATACTGATATTACCATTTTCATTTTTTATTGGTACGATTGGAATTGTTTTAAATCTGTGTGCGATTCCCTTTACAAATTGATTGGCGAACTCCACAATATTGGCATTACTACGGTAATTATCAACCAACTCATATTTTTTAGCGTCAGGTTCGTTCAAGAGCGATTCAAAATACGCGGAACTTGAACCTCTAAATTCAAAAATATTTTGATCATCATCACCAACGGCAATTACGCGCATATTGTCATTCTCTTTCATCAAGGTTTTAACCAGCGAATATTCCGCCTCGCTCATATCCTGCGCTTCGTCTATAACCAATACGGTCTTTGTGAGTTTAGTAAACTCCACTTCCTGTGTGTTAATTCTATCGACTGTATATTTGATAATATCATCCGATTTTTCTATACTGCCAACTTTTCCAAGAAGGTCAAAACAATAGGAATGAAAAGTCATAATTTGAATAAAATTGGCGGCATCACCAATTAAAATCATTAGGCGTTTTTTAAACTCCGTGGTAGCCGCCCGTGAGAATGTAAGCATAAGCATCTGCTCGTGCTTAACATCTTCCATCATAAAAAGCGATGCCAGCTTGTGGGTAAGCAATTTTGTTTTGCCGCTTCCGGGACCTGCCGCCACGACGATATATTTCGAGTCCTGGTCATTAATAACATCTAATTGAGACTTCGATAACTCACTGAATAATTGATTGTATTTTTTAGACGTAATATTCCTGTCGATCTCAATTTCTCTGCCGTTGAAATATTTTTTCAAAAAATCTCCATAGTCTATTTCAAAGTAATCATTCACAAAACTCATCGCTTCACCGTAGTCATTAATCATGCGATTTGCATATTCGCCTACAATATGGATTTGCTGTCGTTTGTTTTGATAATACTCTTCAAGTTGCGCGTAATGTTCTTTCTTGTATTGTATCCTGTTATCCATTTCCAGTCGTTCAATCCACATTGCTTGATAAATTACCAAAAAACCGCCTTCTATTTTCATTGCTCCTATTTTTATTAAATAGTATAAAGCGTCTTCGATTTCATCAGCTTTTGCTTCTTCACCAAACAAATTACGGTTGAATTCTTCTTTCAATTCGATTATTGAAAAATCAACTCTGACATCCTCTGTATCCTTTGATTCCGGCACATCTGACACTTTTAAATATAAATAGTCAATGATAACCCCAGCTATTCTACAGCGTTTTTCACTTTTAACTTTCATTTCCGCTGTTAGAAAATAAGGTTTAAGTGTTACATAATTTTTATGTAACGTCCGCGTTTTTTTTACTAAACGCTTTATTGAATAATAGTTTAATATTGTACCAAGTTGATTTATTGACGTTTCTGGATATTTAGCCGCAAGCTTTTCATTCATTTCTTTGATATTGTAAGTTTTTTCTTCATTGTCCAGATACATGAATAAAAAATTTTCGATATTACTGTGTGTTAGAAGAATAGTTTTTGAACGATTAACTTTTTCATGCTTTTTGATATACGCATAAAGGTCTTTCGCGTCAGCCAGAATTTTCTCTTCGCGCAAAAGGGTGATGACCCTTATAACATCTTCCTTTACTATACCAAGCTTGTCTGATATGTAATCAACGCGGGATTCACCTTCTTCGTTCTTACCGCGTGTTTTGCTTCTTGATGAAATAAGACTGCTTATAATGCGAATAGCCTGCTGCCGGGAAGCGTCATCAAACCGTGCGGATTTATCTATAATCGCCCTCGCTTCCTCCATGTTTTTAACCAAAATGCTGTCGGCATAAATTTTTGACATATTCTGTTCGCGTTTAACAAATTTTGCCTGTTCTAACGCGTTTATTGCGGTTTTAACTCTGGTTTCCATGTCGGGTACGGAATCATCCCAACCGGCTTTCTTTGCGATTTCAAGCGCGGATTGCGATATGGATTTTCTTGATCTGATTAATTCTTTTAGCGCTTTCCAAACTTGTTGAATCTCTTTTTGCGATAATTTTGTTTGGTTTAACATATTAAAATGTTTGTTTAAATCTTCATCGTTATATAGCACATAACAATCGGCTCTAATTCTCTCATCGCGTCCCGCGCGCCCGGCTTCCTGCACATAGTTTTCAAGCGAATCGGAAATATCGTAATGTATGACCGTCCCGACATCTTTTTTGTCTACTCCCATACCAAACGCCGTAGTCGCAACGATGACATTTACTTCTCCACGCATAAAAGCATCCTGATTAGCCGTGCGAATCTGTTTTTCCATTTGTCCATGATACGGCTTTGCCGGATATCCATCCTCTGTAAGTTTCGCCGCAAGATTTTCAGTCTGCCTTGTGCGCGAGACGTAAACAATAGTTGGACAATTATTTTCAGTAATAAGCTGGCGCAATTTTAGATATTTTTCATCGTTATTTTCTTCGTTGTGAATATGATAATTTAAATTTGCACGCTCCGCACTTGCTTTGAATACTTCAAGCTCAAGCGACAGCTTTTCCTTAAAATATTTCTTAATATCCGCTATTACCTTTTGCTTTGCCGTTGCAGTAAAACACGAGACTGGAATATTCTGATTTCTTTCTTTTCTCTCTTGCAAATTACGGATAAATTCACCGATGTACAAATAATCAACACGAAAATCCTGCCCCCATGAGGAAAAGCAATGCGCCTCATCAATAACAAATCTGACAACATTTCTTTTTAGCAGAATTGTTTCGATTGATCTTGAGCGCAAGGATTCCGGCGATATGTATAAAATACTTGCCGAACCGTCTTCCACTCGTTCAATGGCTTTGGCTCTTTCAAGCGGATCGAGCGAACTGTTTATAGTTACAGCTTCTGTGATATGGTATTGATTTTCAAGGTTATCGGTCTGATCTTTCATAAGGGATTGAAGCGGCGAAATAACCACCGTCAAGCCTTTTTCGTTTACGCCCGCCATAAGAGCGGGCAATTGGAATGTGATTGATTTGCCCCCACCCGTCGGAAATATTACAAGTATAGATTTATTATCTACCGCCGCCTTTACCGCCATTTGTTGAAGCGGTATTCCATTGTAACTCCTGAATTCGTCAAAATGGAAAAATAATTTTAACGCCTTAGTTTCATCTAACGATACATCGCAATACGCGCATGATGGGCATTTGCGGTTTCGTAAAAAGTGCAGGATATTTTCTACCCGTGGATACATTATTAAAACCCAGGGCGGCGTTAAAGAATCGTGTTTTATAACATTTATTTGACTGAGCGCAAAACAGAGTTCCACCGGGTATTTTTCCGCCATTTTCTCAATAGGGGCATTTTCACAGATTCTGCCGGTAAAAGTTTCGCGTATTAGCGTGGAGATATTTTGTTGTAATTCATTGTAACCGATATAATGAAGAAAACCTTTAAACTCGTCATGGCCTGTCAACAAATTGCAATAAATCTTTTTTAACGGTTCTTCCAATTCTTCAAACTTTGCAACTTCGTCATAAAACAAATCTCTTGCATTTTTAGCGTCGTTAAACGGGTTATTCATATCATCCGAAGT
>Ga0268262_10001434_pt1 | contig 29544 bp, 22 predicted proteins | sample TergutNc150P3_FD_190354 | JGI IMG/M metagenome (GOLD analysis project Ga0268262, IMG submission 190354) | Nasutitermes corniger P3 segment gut microbial community from laboratory colony in Florida, USA - Nc150 P3 (SPAdes) (version 2) | ecosystem: Host-associated > Arthropoda: Insects >... | reverse complement strand
GACGTCCGGCGCGAGCCGGGAATGTCCGCGTACGCGCTGAACGCGTTCAATCAGTTGCGGCAGCGTTTTCCCGATTCGGACTACGCCAAGAACGCAGGAAACAAGATAGTTATACTGAAGAACTACATCGCCGGAAAAATAATGTATTCCGCGCGCCGCGATTTGGCGCGTCAGAATTATACGGTGGCGATAAACAATCTGCAAAGGGTGGTGACGGAAATGTCCGAAACGCGGATGACGGCCGAGGCGCTGTTTAGATTGGTCGAGGCATACGAGGCGATAGGACTGCCCGAACAGGCGGCGGGCTATTCGGAAATGCTGCGCAAGAATTTCCCGGACGGCGTTTGGGCGAAGAAATTGGATAAGCGGGCTGAAAAGAAAGAGGACGATAAATGAAATGGCATACGGTTGACGAATTGACGGACGTGCGGGGCAGGTACGTTTTGGTGCGGGACGACTTCAACGTTCAGATAGTGGACGGCCGGATAATGGACGCATTCAGAATAGGGCAGTCGCTGCCGACGATAAGATATTTGACGGACGGCGGCGCGCGCGTTGTGATAGCGTGTCATCGCGGCCGCCCGCAGGGCCGCGACATGTCGCTGACGACAAGGCCGCTGGCGCTGGCGCTGGAAGAATTGCTGGGCCGTCCGGTCCGTTTTGTCGAAGACTGCCTGTCGCGGGACTTCCTGGCGGACATGAAGAACGGGGACGTCGCGCTCTTGGAGAACATCCGCTTTTACGACGGCGAGGAAAAAAACGACGCGGACTTTGCGAAAGGCCTGGCCGAGGGTATGGATTATTATGTGAACGACGCGTTCGCGGTATCGCATCGCGCCCATGCGTCGGTGGACGCCATTACGAATCGCCTGCCGTCGTTCGCGGGAAAACTGCTGTCGTCCGAGGTGGAGCATTTGTCCGGGGTGATAGAAAATCCTCGCCGTCCATTGGTGGGAATAATCAGCGGGGCGAAGCTGTCGTCCAAGATAGGCGTTATTAAGGTTATGGCGAAGCTGTGCGACAAACTGGTGCTCTGCGGCGTCATAGGCACGGCGTTCAGGGTCTTTTCCGGCGGCGCGCCCGCGGGACTGGACCTGGGGGACAATGTGAAATACGATATAAACGATCCGGCGATAAAGAACACGGTCGAGGATATCCTGCGGGACTTTGGGGATAAATTGGTTCTGCCGGTGGACAAGGGCGTGGCGCGGGAATTCGCGCCGAAAGCCGAGCGTCGGGACAAACTGCTGGCGGACATAGAAAGCGGCGACATTATAATGGACGAGGGCCCGCTGTCGGTTCGCGCGTTTACGGCCGCGGTGGCGACCGCAAAAACGGTCGTGTGGAACGGCACGCTCGGCCTTGCGGAATGGGAGAATTGGAAAAGCGGATCGTTCGCGCTGGCCCGGTTCATAGCGGACAGAACGGCGTCGGGCGAAATGGAATCGATAATCGGGGGCGGGGACACGGTGACGGCGCTGGAGGAAACGAATACCAAGGACAAGATGACGTACGTGTCGACCGGCGGCGGGGCGTTCTTGGAATTTATCCAAGGGTTCGATCTGCCGGGAATAAGGACGCTCGAAAAATAATGTAGGGAATCGCCTGCTGCGCCGTAGAGGTGTAGAATGGTGCTGCCTGCCGCGCCGCACCGCAGAGATACAAAAATGTCGCTGGCAAAAAAAATCTTCGGTGTCGGGATATGGACGGGCGCGTCAAGGCTGCTCGGCTTTGCGCGCGACATGCTGATAGGCCGCTATCTCGGGGCGGGGCGCCTGTCGGACATATTCGTCGCGGCGTTTAAGTTGCCGAACTTGTTCCGCGACCTGCTGGGCGAGGGTGCGCTGTCTTCGGTTTTCATACCCATGTTCGCCAAGGAAAAGAAAAGCACGTCGTTCGCGTCGAACGCGCTGTCGTGGCTGGTCGTGGTGCTGTTGATAATTACGGCTCTGATGGAGATATTCATGCCGCTTGTTATGCTGGGCTTGGCGCCGGGCTTCGACGCGGCCAAGCTGAGCCTGACGATCGAGATAGGCCGCATAATGTTCGCGTATGTCATATTGGTCTGCGTATTCGGCTTTATGTGCGCGGTGCTGAACGCGTTTTCTGATTTTATTTTGGCGGCGGCTCTGCCGATATTGCTGAACGTGTTTCTGATCGCGGCGCTGATTCTCTTCGGCGCGGACCTGCATGCGCTGGCGCTGGCGGTCTTGGCGGCGGGGATAACGCAGATAGCGGTTATATTCGGACGCCTGTCGCGCAAGGGGTTCGGAATAAGGCTGGTGTATCCGAAATGGACGCCCGCCATGAAAAGCATGATACGGCGCATGGGCTGGGGCCTGCTGGGCAGCGGCTTTTATCAGCTGAATATTTTTGTCGGCATGCTGCTGGCGTCGTACCAGTCGGGCGCGGTGTCGTGGCTGTATTATTCGGACCGCATGGTCCAGTTGCCGTTCGCGATAGTGGGCCTGGCGGCGGGAACGGTTATATTGACAAAGCTGTCGGACGCGCTGAACGCCGGTAAGACCGACGCGGCGCACCGGTATCAGAACGCGGCCCTGCGCCAGTCGATGATGTTGGTGCTGCCGTGCGCGGCGGGCCTGTTCGCGTTGGCGCCGCCGATAATAAAGCTGCTGTTTCAGCATGGCGAATGGACGGCCGAGGCGACTGCGTCGGTGGCGCTGGCGATAATGATTCAGGTGTTCGCGTTGCCGTTCATGACGACCAGCCAGATATATCTTAAGACATTGTACGCGTCGGGGGACGCGAAAACGCCTGTCAAGGTCGGGGCGGTGGCGCTGGGGCTGGGCGCGGCGGTTATGGTGCTGGCGGCGCCGCAGTTCGGATACCTGTGCGTTCCGATAGGAACGGTGTCGAGCGGGCTGGTTAGGAATCTGTGGCTGAGGGGCGTTTGCGTCCGGCGGGGGCTGTATAGGACGGACGGGCGGACGGTTTTAAGCGTCGCGTCGTTTTGGCTGTTGTCGATTTTGGCGGCGATAGGTATGTTTTTTGCAAGGCCGCTGGTGACGAGCCTGGCATCCCTTGCGCTGGTATTGGTCCTGGTTCCTATAATATATTTGCCTTTGGCTATAGTTTGTGATAAAATGATAACAAAGAAGACGTAGGAGTTTGTCATGAAGAAACTATCCATAATATGGCTGGCGCCGCTGGTGCTTGTTGCGTGCGGCGATATGAGCGGCGGGACGGGAGAGCTTGGCGGCAGTTTGGGCGACGGCGAGATATTGTCCGGCAATTCGTACGGGGACGGTACGCCCGCGACCGCGGCAAAGTCGGAATACCAGGATTTGATGTACGCAGGACCGAAATACCATATAGGGACGCCGTACAAGATAGACGATACGGAATACGCTCCGTCCGAGGATTACTCGTACGACCGCACCGGGATGATTGGGATAGTGCCGATAGATTTGAACGGGCTGATGACTACGAACGGCGAGAAGTTCGATACGGGGCTGATGATCGCGACGTCCAAGGTTCTGCCTCTGCCGTCGATAGTAAAGGTTACGAATTTGGAGAACGGATTGTCGGTGGTGGTGCGCGTGAATCATCGCGGGCCGTATGTAAATAATAGGCTGATGGACGTGACGCCGCTTGCGGCGAGGAAGCTGGGGATGACGGGGCAGACCAGCGCGCGGATACAGATAATGGCGAATGAATCGAAGCGGGTGAAGGCTATGACGAACGGCGAACTGCCGTCGGACACGGCTACGCCTACGGCGACGATATCCGAGACAACCGTTGTGGATCAGCCGTCCGGTGGCGGCGGAATGACCGGCGCTGGCGGGCCTTATACGGTGCAGGCGGGCGCGTACTATTCGCAGGAAAGCGCGCGGGCTGTCGCGAGCAGGCTTTCGTCCGTTGGGAATTTCCGCGTAGTGGAAACCGGCGGCATGCACAAGGTTCAGATGACGAACTTGTCGACCGAAGACGCGAAGAATATAATACGCCGCCTAAGGAACGAAGAAAACATGGCGCCCGGCTTGATTAAGAACGGCCGCTGGATAAATTCCGACAGCATATAAGTTGTAAAAGATAAATAAAAGAACGCGGCCAAGCCGCGTTTTTTATAAACACTAATCACTAATTCTGGTATCCCCAGCGTGATTCGAACACGCATTGACGGTTTAGGAAACCGTAGTTCTATCCGATTGAACTATGGGGACCGATCGGCATATTCTAAACGATAATTATGAATTTTCAACGAATATTTTGTTATATTTCGTTAGCAAGAATGTATTGAACGACCCGGCGGTTTTGAATAGCATGCGGCTATAATATATGAAAAGGAATTCGCATGTGTGGAATCATAGGATACTGCGGGCCGCGGGATACGAAAGAGATTCTTTTGGCCGGGCTGAAGCGGCTGGAATACCGTGGCTACGATTCGTCGGGAATCGCGGTGGGAACCAAAAGCGGCGTCGTTGTCGTGCGCCGCGCGGGCAGGCTGGATAAACTTGAGGCCGCGGTTGCGGAAACTGCCGCGCTGGATGGCGCGGGCTATGGCATAGGGCATACGCGCTGGGCCACGCACGGCGGAGTGTCCGAAGCGAATTCTCATCCTCACGCGGACTGCGCCGGAAAAATAGCGATAGTCCATAACGGCATCATAGAAAATTACCAGCGGCTTAAAGACAGGCTGATCGCGGCCGGGCATGTATTCCGATCGGAAACGGATTCCGAGGTTATCGCGCACCTGCTGGAAGAACATTGGAACGGCGATCTTACGGAGGCGATGCAAAGCGTTCTGCCGCTACTGCGCGGAACCTACGGCATTATAGCGATGCACGTGGACGCGCCGGGGGTTCTGTGCGGCGCAAGGCGCGGTTCGCCGCTGATAATCGGGGTCGGGCATGGCGAAACGTTTTTGGCCTCCGACGTGGGCGCGATAGCCGGACGCGCCGAGGGCGTGGTGTATTTGAACGACGGCGAGATAGCCGCGATATCGGACAATGGCTTTGATATAGTGAGCGGGGATTCGGTCGGCGTCGAACGGCGCGCGGCCGGAATAGAGTTGGGCGACTCGGATTTTGAAAAGAACGGCTTTCCGCATTTTATGCTGAAGGAAATATTCGAGCAACCCGAATCGGTGGCGCGCGCTATGGCGGGGCGGCTGGACGACGGCGCGGCGACGGGAAAGCTTGGCGGGCTGAATATGGACGACGACGCGCTGCGGGCGGTGAAACGGGTCGTGATAATCGGCGCGGGCACGTCGTACTTTGCGGGCAGGATAGGGGCGCATTTCTTGGAGTCCTTGGCCGGTGTGCCCGCCGAGGCCGAACTGTCGTCGGAAATGGCGTATAGGGATATGTTGGTCGATCCGAACGCGCTGTACTTCGCGGTGTCGCAATCGGGAGAGACGGCGGATACGTTGATAGCCCTTCGGGAGCTGAAACGCAAGGGCGCCAAGGTCATGGGAATCTGCAACGCCGTGGGATCGACGATCGCGCGTGAAACGGACGGCGGCGTTTATATCCACAGCGGCCCCGAGATAGCGGTGGCCAGCACCAAGGCGTTTACGTCGCAGATAACGGTCTTTGCGCTGTTCGCGCTGATAATGGCGCGACTGCGCGGAATGTCGGACGTAAAGGGACAGGAATTCGTCGCCGCGTTGCGGTCGTTGCCGGACAAAATGCGGCAAACGCTTGCGCTGGATTCCAACATGAAGTCCCTTGCGGAAAAATATTCGTCGTGTCAAAACTTCATGTATTTGGGGCGCGGACTCTGCGCGGCGGCGGCGTGCGAAGGCGCGTTGAAGCTGAAAGAAATTTCGTATATCCACGCCGAGGGCATGGCCGCGGGCGAACTGAAGCACGGCCCGATATCACTGGTGACGGGTGATATGCCGTCGCTGTTTTTGATTCCGGACGACGGTCTCGCGGATAAAAATATTTCAAGCATGAAAGAGGTCAAGGCGCGCGGGGGAAAAGTGATAGCGATAGCCTCGGCGGGACTGCCCGGCGTGGCCGCGGTAGCCGACGATGTTGTAGAGGTTCCGCCCGCGCTGTCGGTCCTGGCGCCGTTTTTGATGATAATCCCGATGCAGTTGTTCGCGTATCACATGGCGGTGATACTGGGGCGCGACGTGGACCGGCCGCGCAACCTGGCCAAGAGCGTGACGGTGGAATAGCGCGGCCGCGCTATTTCCCGTATTGTGAATCGATCCACTCTTTGTTGTTATTGATGTAGGTTTCGAAGGTCTTGCGGTGGTATTTGTCGTAGAGGCTGTATAGCGCGACTACGGCGCCGATGCCCGCGACGATGAAGACGATTTTGAGAATCAGCTTTGGGCGCAGGTTCGTCAAGACGTCGTTGATATGTTTCGTTGATTTCGTACGCTTGTCCATTTTCTACGCCCGCCTTGCCGTCCTCCGCGACTATTATTTTCCAGTTTATTCTCTTGCGCCGATGCCTTCGTGCATTTTCATCCACGCGACCATAATCGGATACTCCGGCGTCTGCTTATAATTATCGAATAGGTCCTGATGAAACTTCATCAGTTCGGGGTATAGGTTTGCAATTCTATTCATACGCTGGGCCGCCTCATCAATGGAAATATGGTGCCCGGGGTCGAATAACGAAAAGTACATTGCGGCAAGCTCGATGGTTCTTTCGTCCGCCTCGGCATCCATATCGGCCTGAATCTTGGCGACCGCCTCTTCGCCGCTCATAGTTTCGACGACGCTGACGGCCGCTTTGGTCGTCGTGGTTGTTTTCGTCGCGCCGGATTTTGCCGCAACCTTCGCCCCGCCGGAATTTGTCGTGGTCGTTGCCGAAGTTTTCTTCGCGGCGGCCGAATCGGCGGCGATTTTCTCGCAGAAAGCATTCCATTCATCCTCCGTAGGATGCGAGCCGAGAATCTTAAGGTTCTTTTCCCAAAGGGCTTTGTTCTCCGCGGTGATTTTTTTAATAATCGCGTCTTCGGCTTTCTTTTCGGCGGCGCTCAGTCCATTGTAATATTTGTCGTAAAAGGCCATGATCGCCGGATCCAGTGGGACAACTCCGACATTTTTCAGAAAGTATTTGCGGGAGCGTTGGGAAACGTCGATATTTTCCCCGAGCTCGGTCAACAATAATTGCAACATCTGGGCCTCCGTGGTGTCGGGTTCCACGATGTTGGTCTTGTTGCGTGCGAAGAAATCCTGGATCTTTTTAGTCGTCTCTTTTATATCGATCTTTTTTGTGCCTATAGCCACCAGTAGGCCCAAGGATGCCAGCAGGCACAGCACGGACAAAACCCGAAGTCCCATATTGGCAAACCCCTGGGCATAGATATAGCGGCGCTTTCCCCTGACGGTGGACATCGTGATTTTTTCACGCCATTCATTGTTCTCTCTGTTTCTGTCGCCGTAAGGCTCGCGATTGATGTATGTCATTAGTATCTCCTTTTTTAACATTTGATCTAACTAGCTAAGAACAATATAGTACAAAATATCCCTGTTGTCAAGCTAAATGTCAAAATAACTTTAATCATGCGTTGATTTTAGCAAATAAATTGGAAAAAGCCACAGTTTATTTTTAAAAACCCGCGGATTATGGTATAATATGTGGGAGAATCTAGGACGATGGAAAGAAAAACTCTAATATTGCGGGCGATGGCGGCCCTCGGCTTTATTTTCGTGATTGGCGCTGCGCCTGCGGCCGATTCGGCTATAGGTGCGCAGGCCAAATCGTCTCTTGATATAATATACGGTCGGCTGATGCTGGACGAGGCAATGGCCGAAAGGGTTGCCCAAAGGTATTTGGATGGGTCGCCCGGCGTGTGGGATCAGTACAGGACGAAATGGCTGGAGATAAAAGGTCCGCCCGCGCTCCCCGCCACGCTTAAGGGTTTCAAGGATCGGAGGGATGATCGGGAAAGCTTGGCGGTTTGCCAAAGTCGGAGGGCGGATTTCGAGGCCAACCTGGGGAAATGGAATAACGCATTATCCGATATAGAAGAGGCCTGCTCTTACTATAAAAGCATGGATGAGATTAAGGCCAAGCTTGAAGCCAGCCGAATTATTTTTGACGACAACGACGGCTCAGGCAGACAATGCCCCGATAACTGCGTTGGAAGCAATGGAAGTAAGTGTTGGGATATCATATCGGTTTTGACAAATGCGAACGAAGAGAATGCAAAGGCATTGGACAAAATTGATCCCAAAAACGATGTCCTCGGTTGCAACGGGTTGGATACGAGGAAAAAATTGATAGGCCTGCTGAACAATAAGATTTCGGACGATATAAAGAAAACGCTTCCGGAAAATTGGAAAACCGATTATACCCACTGTTGCACCGGTACCGAGAGGACTAACGAAACATATGAATTCTGCGAAGTGGTTTATCTTAATAGGAATCATAAGAGGACGGATAGGACGACGGGCAGAACTTTTATAACATCAGCGTATGTGGGGTTGCAATGTGTCGACAAACCTCTTCCCGGCCGCCCCCAGTGCGAGACTTTCAATCGGAATGAGTATGATACCGGCTTTACGGAGGATTGCAGTAATGATAATGCTTTGTTGGATACGTCTCCAATCCCGCTCCAGTCGTCGGATCCGGTTTCTCCGACGAACAATGAAGAGAATACCGATAATTGCGAGGCCCTGATCGCCAAGCAGGCGGAAACGAGCGGCGAAGTTCCCAACGAGATATGGGGCGCATGTCCGAACTATACTTGTCCGGGTCCGAAAACCATGGGCGAAAAAGATAAGGACAATATAAACAAGGGAAAAATCGGGTATAATTCTTTCTATATCGGATGTCGGCTTTGCAGGGGAACGGTTGTAGAACGGGTCCAAAACAAGCTCGGGCCGTTTCAGAATGAAATTAACCTGGTATGCGAAGTGGATAAATGCCAAGCGGCGATTAAGAAGCAGGCGGCTATAAACAACGCTAAGACCGATGCGATAGATGCCGCATGCGCGGGCACGTCAAGAAATTGCCCGGCGGCGAGGGATCCGAATGAATCTATAGGCGTGAACGATATGAAGAACAAGAATCATGCCAAATATATCGAATGGAATACTTTTGATATCGAATGCGCGCTTTGCGGCAAAACGGTTCAAAACGTTCCGCAACCGAAGTCGCTGAAACACCCGATCCAACAGCAGGTTAAAAAACAATGCGTTGAAGGAAAAGCTATGCCGGGAATATCGGAGTTGTTGCCGCTTACGGATGACGAGGGTAATAACTATGCTATTGATGATAAGGGTGCTGTGTTTTATTCCGCGAAAGTTGCGCAGCAGAAGATTGCCGACTGTCAAGAGGCAATGGCCAAGGGTGTGGCGTCGGAGGACGATGTTGACAAAGTTGTGGCCGAGATAAATAATTCGGGAGTATGTGGCGGAGGCGTGTCGTGTCCTGGACCGGAGAAGATAGTTTCGTCGGTTGGCAGGAAATATTACATCTTCTGCAAGCTCTGCGGCGGGGAAATTGAAACTGGGGTTAATCCAAAGACGTCGGCCGACGAAAGAACCTGTAAAGAGAAGCCGCAGATAACGCCTCCGCCGGAGATGATAGAATGAAAAAGGTGCTGGTTCTTTTATTGATATCGTTTCTGCCTTGGGCGGTGCGCGCGGCGGATGGCGACGATGTTCCGACGCAGTACGGCGCGACTGTGGCGCGGGCGCGTAGCGCTTGCGGATCGCTCCCCGACAAATTGAACGCGGTAAAACTGCTGGCGGGGATATCGACCGGCGCTGGCGTGGTCGGAACGCTTGGCGGAGGAACCGGACTGGTTGCGGGCGGAATAAAACTTGCGACCGACGTAGAGCTCGGCAACGCGCCCGACCCGGCGGTTAAATTGGCGCGTTTGAAGGAATTGGAGCAGGTGGCGTCGCAACCCGACGACAACGCCCTGATAACGGCGTTGCCCGAAGTGTTCGAATTGGACGAATATTTTATGAAAGGCAAGGCCAACATGGATCAGGCGAATTTGGACATGCTGCGGTCGCGGTCGCATACCGCCGGGAACGTCCGCACGGTCGGCGCGTTTGTCGGCGGAGCGGGCGGGGCGGGCGGGGCGGCCGTATCGTTCATCAGTCTGAAAACCTTTGACGAAATAATAGAGGCTATGAACGAATGCATGACCGGGGTCGCGGAAATAGGTCGGCAGAGGATGGAGCTGATGGCCGTAAATCCCGGCGATGCGTCGCTGGCGGAGATGTCGAGGATCGTTGAAAACTGCCGCGGCATGAACCCGAGAAATATAGATGAGATCAAAAATAAAATGAAGACCGCCGGGATAGCGTCCGCGGTCGGCGGCGCCGCGGGACTGGCGGGCGGCGTGACGTCGGTTATGGCGCAGAGCGGCAATCCGGTCGCGGACCCGAAAACGGGATTGAACGCGGCGTCGACGGTATTGTCCGGCGTATCCGGCGCGGCGAATTTGGGCGGCGCGGTCATAAGCGGCGGAACTCTGTCGGGCTTGGTGAAGAACAGCGAAGCCGCCGACAGATGCGCCAAAGCCTTTTAATGTGATATGTAATATGTGATAAGTGATATGAATGCGGAGTTTGTGGAACGCTGGTCAAGCAACACCGAACCCTCATATCACATATCACTTATCACATATCACAAATTATCGCATCGCGCGTCCTGTTCTATCCAGCCCTTTGCGCGCGCGGCGACGGTGATGGTTTTCATCGCGTCTATCCAACGCATCGCGTCGCGGTTCTCGGCCCAAACGTATTGGTTCGGAGCGCGCCGTATCTCGCCGTATTTTTTCATGATCTCCAATTCCGCGACCGAAAGATGCCCGGCCAGGTAAAGCCGCGTTATCATTGTTTCGATGTCGACCAATTCGCATTGTCGCCCGGCGTCTCTGCCCGGACGCGTCAACCCGTTTCGAATGCGGCTGGCCGCCATATACCAAAACCACAAATGCTCTCCGTCGGGGAAAGTCGCCGGGGTCGATATGCAAGTATTGAATTTAGCCATATTTGTTCCTTTTTGTTTTCGATTAAAATTAAAGATTTGGATCTACGGCAATAAATCTTGCAAATCTTCTGTATAGCCATTTATTCCTATACTATTGTCAGTTAGATATAGTCAACAATTACGAATGTAATTAGACAGTAATATTGGAAGACGTGGGAAAGATAGAGATTTGCAAAAGATATGATTTAGTGTAGAATTTTGCTTGGCGGGCGCATGATAATGCCAGCGGGTCAGAGGGAAACCGGCAGCCCAGTATTTTGAATGCGCGCCGCCAATGTGTGGAATGTGATATGTAATATGTGATAAGTGATATGTGCGCCGACTATGTCGGCGCTTTTTAATTTACGGATATTGGTCAAACAAACTCCGAACCCTCATATCACATATCACAAAGAAAAACCGCCGAAAGGCGGATTTTTTTAATAAGTACTGTCCAGCAACGCGCCCAGGCGTTCTGTTTCGTCGGAATCGCGTAGCGCCTCGGCCAAAGTGTACGCGGCCTCCAAATCCTGCGACGCCATTTTCATATCGCCCAAATTGATTCTGATTGCGGCGGATTCCTCGAAGTAGCTCATGGCCTGGCGGCTCATGCCCTCGCGCGTTTTCTCGTCGGGGGTCTTTTGAATCTTTTCCGAGATAATCGTCACGGCGGAAACATAATCCGAGATAGCGCCGTCAAAGTCGCGGTTGTTCTTGCGCGCTTCGGCGCGACCCGCGTAATCCGTCCAGTTAAGGTCGCTGACCGACGCCGAGATGGCCGCCGTATAATCCGTTTCGGCCGCCGCCCAGTCCGCCAGCCACAGATTCAGTTGCGCCCTGCGCGCATACAATTCGCGCGGCGCCAGTTCCGTCATGTTGTCCGGGTCTTTTTCGTAGGCCATGATTGCGCGATCCATATCAAGCTTGGCCTCGGAGATGTTTTCCAGTTTTATGTTCGCCATGGCGCGGTCGTAATAAGGCACCGGCGACATCGGAGCGATTCGGATGGCGGCGTCGAAGTCGTCGATCGCGGCGTCGAAATTCGCGCCGTTCATCAGAACCTCGCCGCGAAAGATATAGTTCATTGCGGACGGCTCCAGCTGTATCGCCATTGAAAAATCCTCAAGCGCGCCGATAGTATCGCCGTCGACCAATTTCTGTTGTCCGGCTTCGGTATAGTCCCCGCTGCTCTTCGTCGATCCCGACGGTTTGGATTCGATATAGTCCCCGCCGCTCTTCGTCGGTCCTGTCGGCGAGAGCGCTTCCTCGTCCTGCTGCTGCACGGCGGGCCCTCTGTCCTCTACGCGGTGTTCGCCGGCCTTTTGAAAAGCCCTCATCGCGGGACCGTTGGTCCTTGGGGCGAATTGGAGCCACGCGTAGATTCCGCCAAGCGCGAGAACGACAATCAGCACCCAATGGACGGAAATGCGCAGACTAGACCTGTCTTTCGGCTGGGACGACGGCTTCGGTTTTCCAGTGGGATCGCTGTTCTTGGCGGCCTTTGGTTCCGCATGCGTCGGCTTTTTTACGTCGGCCTTCTTTTCGGCGTCGACCTTCGTTTTCTTTTCTTTCTTTTCTTTTTTCTTGACGACATCTTTTTTCTTCGCCGGAAGAATTTTTTCCGCCGCTGGCAGATCGTCCGTCAGAATTGGCGGTATGTCGAACGACGGCATGACCGCGTCCGACATGATCGGCGCGTCGAAAGGATTGGCGTCAAGTATTAGCTTATCCGATTTGGTTTTTTTTGTTGGCATAGTTCTCTCTCCTCTATCCCGAAACACATCTCACCGACATTATAGATTTTTTATCCGACGTGCGTCAATCAAAAAAAATAGTAATAAATGCTTACCGCCGATGTGGGTCCCGCGCCTAAGAACGCGCGTTGGTTGCGGCGTCGTTCAGGATGTCGTTCAGCGTAGTTTCGGTTTGGGCGTGGGCGGCCTCGAGCCATTCTTTTTTCCAATGCCTCACCGCGTCGTCGCATCCGCGGCAGAAGTTTCTGTTGTCTTTGCTTGCGGCCTTTACTTCTTCGGGAAGTTTCTTCAAATCGTCCGGAGACTTTATTTCGCGGGCCGATATTATTTTAATCGTGTATACGAAGCCGTCCTTGAAGTCTTTGGATTCGCCTTTGAATTTTTTCGGAACCAGCGCGTACGGGTCGTTCTTCTGCGGCGCCTCCTCCCGGCTTTTTTTAATGCGCTCGTCGACCAACGCCCCGGCGCGTTTTATCGCCCCTTGGAAGTACAGAGTGTTTTCGTCCATTTGCGGCCAAAACAGCCAGCCGTCCAGGAATCCGCTTTTCTCCAATTCGTCCTCGATCAACGCGGGGCCTTCTTCGTCGGCCCATTGGGCGCCTGCTTCGAATTCCAAAGCCATGTCTTTAAAGGCCCGTTCCGCGCCTTTGTATCGATTGGGATCTCTTTTCGGATCGTAGTCGGGCGTGAAGGGCGGAAGCTTTTTGCCCGGTTCGAGATTTCTTGCCACGGCGACGATCCTTTTATAATAAGTCCGTCGGGTGGCTTGGTACGATCTGTAGAAATTCAGGATGTTCGGGATGCTTTTTTCGATCTCGTCGCACAGCGCGGAATCCCTTTTCACGTCGTCCGGCAGGGACGGGTGGTACTGCATGATGCTTTCGTCATTCATGATCATGCTCATCAGATGCTCGCCGATCTTGTCTACGGCCCTTTGATACCTGCCGAACATATCGATCAGATAATTCCAAGCCGCCTCGCCGCCTCTGCGCTTGTCGCTGCCCTCGGGCATGTCGTCCGGGAATGATATGTCGAGAGCGTCCAAGTTCCCATCGGTCTGCAGCATCTTCCTCAGCACCGGTCTAAGTTCGTTGATGACGTAGTAGTATCCGCTGTCATACCTGCGCCGCGCTAGGTCCTCGCCGCGTTTTTCCCTGATCTCCGCGGCCGTTGCTTTCGACAGCGCTTCTCGTTCCTTCTGTAATTTTTCTATCTCGGCTATTTCCGTCTCTTCGTTGTCGGCGGTAATTTTTGCCTTGGGCGGCACCGGTCCCAAACCCTGCTCGAAATCGGCGATCTCTTTGGCTTCGCGGGCTTTGGCTTCCAAGGCTTCTTTTTCCAGCCGGGCTTTTTCATCGTCGCCGTGTTTTTTCATTCTGTCTTTGACGCCTTTGGAGAATCCAAGACTGTAATCGGGGTCGTCCGCCAGGTTTCCCAGCGGAAAAATTTCCTCGTAATTGAATTCCTCGCCGCTTCTTATCGCTCGTTCCAGGGCGTTTCTGCCGTCGAAATAACCATTCTTTTGTACGTCGGCCTTTTCCTTTTCGGATCTGTTTTTATAAGGACTTTTGTGGTTGACGCGATTTTTTATGTCGAAAGAGGTTTCGTTGAACGGCTTTTTCTCCAAGGGTCTTTCGTATTTGGCGGGTTTCCCATTCGCCGCGTCGGTCGCGCCCTCCCAAAAATCATTATTGGCGTCCATGTCGGCGGATAGCAGCGCTTCCGGAGGAACGATGGTTGAAAGATTGACCTTTCCCGGAATCCTGCGCGCTAGATCATAGCCAATGCGGTACCAGTCGGAGTTTGTCGTCGCCAAAGGCTGTTGATGTTGCTGTTGCGTATGTCGCGGCGGCGTTAGCGGTTTTGGGGGCGAGTCCGGATCGAACCTGCCGTATCCTCCGGTTTTTTTCTGCGGCTTCACATAGCCGTGGGAATAGGGGCTTGCGGGCTCCGCGGGCTTTGTCTCGGTCTTCGGCTCGGCCTTGGGCTCGATTTTTGGTTCGGGCGCGGCTTGCGGCAGCGGCTTTACGACATGCATTTTTTTGTGCTCGTCCAACCATTCTTTGCACAGTTCGTTTTTCCGTTCGTAAAAGCCCTTGACAAAGTGTTCGTTATACGTGGGCGTGTCCTCGGGAATTTCTATCTGCGTTGGATAGTATGTAAAGCCCCCCTTTTTCGCTTTTCGCATCGCGCGTTTTTCCGCGGTGTCGCATGCGTCCCGGCCTTCTTTGACAAATTCTTTACTCTCCTCGGAGCTCGGCGTTTCGTCCTTGTCGGTTTTTTTGATGCGTTTCGGCTTCAGCGTCAACAGCCCGCTTTGGTATTCTTTATATTTCTCGTCCACCGCCGCCAAATAATCGGTTAAATAAGCGTCGTCGTCCTTGTGTTCGGGGGCCGCTTTTTTTACGGCGTCGATGTCGAACGGAATTTTTTTTGCCAGCGCCGTCCGCATCGCGTCGATGAACGCCGCCGTTCCGTCGCGTCTTCCGCGCGATCTCTTCGGCGCGTGAGGCTTTTGTGGGACCGCCCTTTTGGGAAGTTTCAACGTCCCGTCCGCGGCCATTCGCACGGCCTTTTTGACAACGGCGTTGTATCCGGCCGCCCAAAGTTCGTCCTTGGCCTTTTCCGGCGGCATTGGCGCGATGTCGGATTCGACGAAAGGCCGTTCTTCGTTCTTCGCTTTCAGCGCGGCGTACCCGGCGGCGCTGAGTCCGGCGCTACGTCCGCCCGAATATCTTGTGTGTTCCGTTCTTTTTTCCTCTACGGTTTTTTCGACGCGGGGTTCTTTCTTCGGCTTCGGTTCCTTTGGCGCTTTTGGCGTTTTGACCTTTTTCTCAGCCTTCGGCGCCTTTGACTTCGCGGCTTTTTCTCTCGATGTCATTTTCAAATGTTGGTCTACGACAAAATTGTATCCATCGATCCACGCTTTCGTGTTGTTTTCATATTTTTTTGGGATTTCGGCGATGTTTTTGGTATTAAAACGGGTTATTTTCGTTTTGGGCAAAGTGTTCTTTGCGTTTAATATGGCCACCGTCGCGCGATAGCATCCGTCTTCGTATGCGGACGTATACGCCGCGCTGTTTTTTTGCAAACTTGGTTTTAGGTTTGAATTTTTTGGCATTGTTTCGACAATCCTTTTGCTCGAACCGTTCCTTTAGGGTCCGTGATAATCGCATACTATATATCAATAACGTCATTTTGTCAAAGAAAATTCGAGAGTCCTAGGCCTAGGCGTTGCGAATCAAAATTGATTTGTTGATTTTAGCCGGTGTTTTTACCCCGGCCCGCGCCGATATGATCACGCGCGATATCGAATCTTTCTTGGTTTCGATAGGGGTCAGCTGAATCTCGCCGCAATTCGAGTCGTAGAGCGCGGCGACGACCTTGTCCAGCACGTCCGGCGCGACAATGCAATAAAACATTCCGCGCGCGCGAAGGCGCTTTGCGCAAACGCGCGTCCATTGATAGATGTCGGCGTTGTGATGTGCCTTGTCCTTGCGCGCGGTTCCGGCCAAATAGGGCGGGTTGGTTACGACTACGTCGAACAGTCTGCTTGTTTTCCATTTCGCGATGTCGGATTGAATCAATTCGATTTCGCGGTTGTTGGCCAAAGCGTTCAGCCATGCGGCGGACAGCATTTGATCGGAAACGTCCACGCCCGCGACCATAAGCGCGGGATTGTCGTCCAGCAGGGAGAGCGCCACTCCGCCGGGGCCTATGCCCGCGTCCAAAACGGCCAGGCGTTTTTTTCCGCCGCATGCCGCGCGCGCGGCCTCGGCCAGCCACATCGCGTCGGCGGTGGTTTTATAACCTCTGTCGATCATCTTGACTCGGCCGTTTTTGATTGTAAAAAAGTCTTGTTTTTTTGCCATGATTCTATATAGTATAGCAAAACGAATAAAAAGTCAAAATGAATAATGGAATAGTCGCATCCGCAATGACCAGTTTTAACAACGCCGCGCTGTTGCAGCCCGGCTTCGTGTGGTCGGCGGTTATGGCGCTTCCGATATTTATAGCGGCGTGGGCCGTGTCGCCGGACATTTTGGACAGATTTTTCCCGACAAAAAAAAATAGAATCGAGAACTTCGCGTGGCTGGTCGGCGCGGTTATGATATGCCATATAATCTTCAATTACGGAAACTGGAACGTTGTCCGCGACGGCGCGACGCTTCTGCCGTATTTGAACGCGGTGTGTTTGTTCCTGCTGGCCAGGGACTTCATGACAAGGCTCTATCTGTCGAATCCGCGCATGCCGAAGCGCTGGCAAAAATTGGACCAAAGAATCAAGTACGGCGTAAAGCTGGGATTTTTGATTGCGGGGATCGCGGTGCTGGCGGTTTCCTCGGCGCGCGAGTGGCATTTTGCGGCGTTGCAGATATCGGCGGCGTTGTTCGGAATCGCGTCGGGATACTTTGGGCGCAGGCCTTTCCCGCCTATGAGCCAAATGATTTTTGCAACGTCCGTGCTGACGGTCGGGATAACGATGCAACCGGAATATTTCAGGTTCGGCCAGCTGGGCCAGCTTGGAGTGGCGCATTTGGCGGCGCTGGCGCTGACCGTGATGCTGGCGGCGCTGTCGTTCGCGTTCTGCAACTTCGCCAATACGGGATTCGTCCGGGACAATCATTATAAGTATATAAAGTGGTTCATGCGGTTTTCGTCCATTTTGGGGGCGACGCTGTTCATAATGACCGAGGCGGTACCTGCGTTGCTGATGACCTGGGCGTCGGTGTTTGTGCTGGCGTGGTTCGCGGTGAAGCACGCGCCGAAGGGGACGAAGCTTTCTTCGCTGGCGGTGAATCTGTGGGCTCTGATGCTGATGATGTTCGGGATAGTCGGCGTAATGCCCGTGATTACGGTGGCGGGGATACTTGCGTGGGACGGCGGCGGCGTGAAAAAATTTTGGCAGGGCTTTTGCGCGGTTATGAAATAAGGGGGAACGTAAAATGAGGATATGCCGAAAGATTTTATTATTGGCGGCATTTGCGGCGGCGTGCTGGGTCGGCACGACCGATGCCGAGGTATTATGCAGGAAGAAGATGCCGATAACAAGCCTTTCCAGTTCGTGCGATGCGGGCGGCGTCGTCAAATGTTCTGTGAACGGCACTGTCGTGTCGACATCCGGAGGGGGCGACGACTGCGCGGAGAAAGATACTATATGCACTGCCCGCGCGCGCTGGGCTTGTACGACCAGCGGTAGTAGCGGCAGTGCGCCTAGCTACCCGACGGAATCGGAATCCGTCGCCGGGCAGAACTGTTGGTGCGGCAACAAGTACTATCATACTTATGCTACATCCTGTGCGACCCGGTGCCCGGCCGTTTGCCCGCAACAATATCCTTATACCAATCCCTAAGTTATAATCCGTTATATTTATTGAATGAATTGATTAACGGAAACGGATATAATAAAAATCATGATAGATAAAACCGCAGTTATAGAAGCAGGGGCCGTTTTGGGCAAGGACGTCGAGATAGGGCCCTATTGCGTGGTCGGCCGCGAAGTTGTGCTGGGCGACCGCGTGCGGCTGGTGTCGCACGTAGTGGTGGACGGCCGTACGGAAATAGGCGAGGATACGGTGATATATCCGTTCGCGGCGATAGGCATGAAGGGCCAGGACTTGAAATTTCAGGGCGATTCGGAAATGACGGGGCTGAAAATCGGCAAGCGTTGCCGTATACGCGAATACGCTACGATTCAATCGGGTACTCCGGCGTCCAGCGGCACGAGGATAGGCGACGATTGCCAGGTTATGGTGAACGCGCATATAGCGCACGATTGCCAGCTGGGGAATAATATAGTCTTGTCGAACTTGGCGCAGCTGGCGGGGCATGTGGAGATAGAGGACTTTGTTATAGTCAGCGCCATGTCGGCGGTGCATCAGTTCTGCCATATCGGAAGGAACGCGTTTCTAGGCGCCATGTCCGGCACGGCGGTCGACATACCGCCGTACGTTATTTTTGAGGGCCTGCCCGCGAAATACCGCACGATAAATAAGGTGGGCTTGACAAGGCACGGCTTTACGAACGAGGATATCCACGCGGTACACTTGGTTTATACGGCGGCGTTCGAGAACGCGGAGGGCGAGGCGTTGACCGAGCGGCTGAAGCAGGTTCGGAAAAAAGTCGCGGGGAACAGCTATGCGCTGGACGCGATAGACTTTATAGAGAACCGTTCGACGCGCGGAATAGCAGGCGGCGCGAAAGAAAACTACAATCGGGCGGCCTGATGAAATCTTCTAAGAACAAAGTGAAAGTATTTGTTATCGCGGGCGAGGTCAGCGGGGATCAGCTGGGCGCCGAGATTATGCGCGCGGCCAAAGGCGTCGACTTTATAGGCATCGGCGGCGCGTCCATGAAAGCCGAGGGATTGGATTCGCTGTTTCCGATATCCGATTTGGCGGTAATGGCGCTGTCGGACGTGGTGCTGCGGGCGGGGACGCTGTTGGGGCGGATAAAGCAGACGGCGGCGGCGATAGTGAAAGAGCATCCGGACGTGGTGCTGACGATAGACAGCCCGAGCTTTGCGGTGCGCGTGGTGAAACGCGCAAGGCGCTTGATTGCGAAGAATTCGGCGGCCGCCTCGCTGAAAAAAATAAAGTTTTATCATGTCGTGGCGCCTATGGTGTGGATATGGGGCGCGTCGCGCGCGAAAAAGCACGCTGCGGTGTTCGACAGAATGTTCGCGTTTTTCGATTTCGAGGCGCCGTATTTTGAAAAGTACGGACTGCCCGTTACAACGATAGGCTATCCGGTTTACAACATGGTTATAAGGAATATCAGGCCTGCGAAGGATCGGCCGTTTACGCTGCTGATGCCCGGCAGTCGGCTTGGCGACACGCGGAACTTGATGCCGGTGTACGGGAAATTCGCGGCGATGCATCCGGAAATGAAGTTCGCGGTTATGACGACGGAAATAACCGAGGCGTTCATAAAGGAATCGGTGAAGACTTGGGCGGTTAGCCCGACGGTGGTTCCGTTCAAGGAACGCTACGACTATTACAATATGGCGAGAATGGCGATCTGCAACAAGGGGACGGCGGTTGCTGAGATGGCGATAATGCACATCCCGACGATATTGGTCAGCAAGATGAATTGGCTGAACGAAATGGTGGCGCGGTTTGTACTGAGGGTGAAGTATAGGGCGCTGGTGAATATATTCGCGGATAAACTGATAGTGCCGGAATTGTGCGGCGGCGCGGTTACGGCGAAGAATATGGACAAGATCGTCAGGACATGGGATACAAATAAAATGGTCGAAGAGATGAAAGCGGCGGACAACCTGTGGCATAAAAACACCGCCCCGATGGACATCGTCGCCGCCTCTCTAATCACCAATCACTAATCAAGTATGTCTTTCGCCTTCAGGTATTCGGGCGAATCGGGAGGTAGAGTTTGAACGGCCTTTTTCGCATGGCCTTTGGCGCGGGGCAGGTCCTTCATCATATAATAGTATTCCGCCAGATAATATTCCGCCCTGTCCGCATCCGCTTTCGCTAGAATCCACCACGCAAGCGGCATCGGCTCTGTCAGAATTGCGCGTTTCGCCGCGAAAGTCGCCTTCGCTCGGTCGCCGTCCAGGTTTCGTTCCGTCAACGCCAGTGCCTGGGCAAGTTCGATTTGTGGCTTATCGTGCGGTCCCGCGGACTGATACGCGGCAATCGCCGCGCCATAGTTCCCCGATTTAAATTCTATATCGCCCAAAAGCTCATGGAAATATGGATTGACCGGTTGCCGCGCGATAAGTGTTTTCGCGCCGGTCTTCGACAAATCTAAATCGTCGGACTTCATTCGTGATATCGCCCGCGCGTATAATGCCGCATCCGATTTGTCGCCCGCGGGATAAAGCGTCTTTACGCGTTCGGGCGAATCCAAATATCCGATCAGCTTCGCCTGAATCAGCGCAAGCCGCCGGTCTTTGTCTTTGGCCTTGCGCGGCGCGGCGCCCGCGTCCTGAATTTGTAATTTTATATTTTTGATTCTTTCTTCGGTCAGCGGATGCCCGACGAGGTTGGGATTTATCTTGTCTTCCGCGGCGGATCGCATGGTTTGGAAAACCGAAATAAGCGCGTTCGGATCGATGCCCGATTTTATAAGTGTCTTTACGGCATAGTTGTCCGCCTCGCGCTCGTCGTCGCGCGAATAGGCCATCATTCCCTGGGCGGCTACGCCTGCGGAGCCTATCACCATGGCGGCGGCCGCCGCCGGATTGACCGCCAAAAGGCCGAGCCCGAGCGCCTGCATTATCAAACTGCGGCCAAGCTCGGCCTGCGCCCGAACCTGCCGCTTGCTTGCGTGCCCCAGCGCGACGTGCCCGACCTCGTGCGCCAGCACGGCCTGCAGCTCGGCGGGCGATTCGATTTTTGTCAACAGGCCAGTATTGACAAAAATGTCGCCGCCGCTGATGACAAACGCGTTGAACGTGCGGTCGGACAAGATGTGAATTTTCGGATTTTTGATTTTGGCCGCGTTGGTCAAGGGCAAAGCCCAGTCGTAAAGCGCGGCCTCTATCTCGCTGTCGCGTATTTCCGCGCCGATTGCCGCCGCGCGGCCGGGCGCCAGCAGGGTGGCGGCGATTAGTAATGATAGGAATCTGATAAGAAGTCGCCCGGCGAAAAATCGTCCGGGCGGATTTTTATTTTGCATGACTGCCGCCGCCGATGATTTTCTTCCAAAAACCCCGTTTGCTCTGCTGTCTGTTGCGGCGCGACCTGACATTGCGGCTTTTCGTTTCGACTGCGACTTTCCGCGCGTTCTGATGTATTTCATTTTTCTTCTTGGCGTCGACGGACGGCTTGTGCGTGCCGAGCATTTCGTCCACCGCCGGATCCGCGGCGCTCATTCTCTGAATGGTGTAGTCCTGAATGTTCATGAGAGAATCGTCGCCGATGATTGTGATTTCGGTTCCGTATTCCTGTTCCAGCTCGCCTATTTCGGTGCGCTTTTGATTCAGCAGATAGACGGCTACGTCGGACGGAACGTTCATGATGAACTTTTGCGCGGACTTGGTCCGAATCTTGTCCTGCAAGTGCCTGAACATTATGATCGCCGCGGTTTGAACGGACGGCACTATGCCCGATCCCCTGCAGTAGGGGCATTGCACATAGCTGCTTTCGATGAACGACGAGCGCAGGCGCTGGCGCGACAGCATCATGACGCCGAAGTTGTTTATGCGCACCATTTGGCTGCGCGCGCGGTCCTTGCGCATGACCTCGTGCATCTTCTGCTCCAGGCGGCGGTTGTTCTTGTCGTCCTCCATGTCGATAAAGTCGATTGCGATTATGCCGGCCAGGTCGCGCAGCTTCAGCTGCAATCCGATTTCGTCGGCGGCCTCCATGTTGGTTGCGAACGCGGTGCGCTCGATGTCCGATTCCTTGATGGCCTTGGACGAATTGACGTCGATGGTGACCATGGCCTCGGTCTGATTTATGACGAGCGAGCCGCCGGACGGCAGTTCCACGTGCGGGCCGTGCAGTCCCTCGAGTTGCCGTTCGATTCCGGCCTTGGAAAACAAATGTATCGCCGGATCGGAATATTTTACGACCTGCTTCTTCGTGGGCTTCTTGCCGTGGAATTGCTGATAGTATGTCAGTACTTCGTTATAGGCCTCGTCGCCCTGAATGGTTATAGAGGTGTCGGAAGTGTCCGTGACAAAGTCCCGCACGACGCGCTTAAGCAGAGAATCCTCGGTATGGATTATGGCTGGCGCGATGGACCCGATGGTCTTCTTGTGAATTTCGTTCCATTCGTCGACCAGGAAGTTGTAGTCTTTCTCGATATCGGCGGCCGCCGCGCCGTCCGCCGCTGTGCGCAGAACCAAAGTCATGCCTTTAGGAATCTTCAGCTTGTGAAGAATGCCGCGCAGCCGCGTCCGCTCTTGTCGGTCGGCGATTTTTTTGGATATGCCGTAGCCGTTGCGCTTGCGCGAATTCGGCATCAGCACGGCGAATCTTCCCGCCAGGGATAGGAATGTCGTAAGGCTGGCGCCTTTGGTGCCGCGCTCTTCCTTTACGCCCTGGATCAGGATTATCTGTTTGGGTTTTATGACGTCCTGGATTTTGAATTCGCGCGCGCGCCTTGTCAGCTCTTTGTTGTCCTCGCCGCTGGATTCGTCGTCGTATTCGATCGATTCGGGGTCGTCGTCTACGTCGTCGTCATCCTCGACGATGTTGGCGTGGGCCAGCTCGATAAGGCGTTTTTTCTTTTCGGCCTCGATTTGATAATAGTTCGGGTGGATTTCGACGAACGGCAGGAAGCCGTTTTTGCCCGTGCCGTAGTCGACGAAAGCGGCCTGCAGAGAAGGCTCGATTCTGATGACTTTGGCTAGGTAGATGTTTCCTTTGATCTGGGGCTTCGTGGTGGTTTCGAGATCAAAGTCCGAAACCCTCCAGTTCTGATCCATGACTACGACGCGGGTTTCCTCCTGGTGAGCCGCATCTATGTAAATATTTTTCATTTTTGTATCCTTGTATTTTCAGCATAAGGCAAGGGCGAATCGCCGGGGCGCCGCAGGCAACAGCCGCTGTTGGAGCCAACGATAAGAGCAAGACGAATAAAACGATGGAAAGAGCCAGCATTTTAACCCTTTTAATAACTGATAAGGGAAATATAGCATAGATTTTTGCATTTGGCAAGACATATATTGCCGAAGGCGCAAAAAAACCGCGTTTCCGCGGTTTTATTTTTTGGATTAGCACAAAAGGAAGGAAAGGAGAAAACGCCGTTTTTAAAAACGGCAAAAAGCCAATCCAAAACTCTCAAAAATGCCATGGGGGCTAGAGGAGAGAGAATGTAGGAGGGAGTCTAGATTCCCCATGACGAATCGTACTATAATACGCAAAAACCAATTTGTCAAGAATAAAAATAGGAAAAATTACTTTTGTCCACAAATGTGATATGTGATAAGTGATATGAGGGTTCGGCGTTGCTTGACCAATCTTCCGCAAACTCTGCATTCATATCACATATCACTTATCACATATCACACGTTATCTGCCGCACCGCATTATTTCGGCAAACTTTGCGTTCGCCGCCAGGCTCCCGTCCGCGAGCGTCTTTGTCAGGTTTTTGTTCTTAAACGCCTTGTCCGACGTCACGTCGATCGGATTCAGGCGCGCCAGCCAGTTGGGCAGGGCGTAAGTATTAGGATCTTCGGCATCGAATTCCCGTTCGATTGATATGAACGACAACTCCGGGCGTTCGTAAAAATCGATTTCGATAATGCCCTTTCCGTCCGGGATGATCGCGCGAGTTTTTCGTATCTCGTTCGGCGCGAGCGTGCACAGCGCGTCGAAGTCCTTTTGAGAAACGTCGAATTCCACCTGCGGGCGGTCCCGTCCGTCGCTGGCCGACGGCCCCTTGATGGTGGCGAGCCGACGTCCGTCGCGCAGGCGATAGCGGAATTCCGCATCGTCCGGGAAGTTCCCCGCCATGTCCAAAACGCCGTCGCGGATGCCAAGCGCATCGCCTGGCGACAAATCCAGCGAAAGTTTGCTGGAAACGGACAGACTGTTTTCTTTCAGCGACAAATTGCGTCCGGTCGGAATATATCCCTGCGCGATAGGCTCGAACCTTATCAGATAAGAGTGGCTTTGCGTCAGAACGTACTTCGGCAGAACCCATTTCCTTTCGCTTTCGTATCTTACGCTGCTTGTCTCTTCGGTTCGCTCGACCGCGACGTCCAAGTTTACGTTGGCGCCGACGCGCTTGCGCTTGGTTTGGCCGGGAAACTGATAGCGGTGGAAGAAATATTTATACGCTTCGTCCGTGTCGTATCGCTTGTACCTTTTGACAAAGCTCGGCGGGATATCGCCGAAGTCGTCGAATTCCACGATTCCGTTCCAACCGCCCGGCACCTCGAAAACCGGCGACGGCGCGTCTTTCAAGGCGTTTTTGATGAATACGACGGTAATGCGCCCGTCGCCGTTCTTGCGCGTGGCGTATATGGAGCGGTGGGATCCGTCGATTAACAGCGGCCGTCCATTCACCACTTCGACCAGCGGCGGATACATGGTGAACTTCCCGTCCTTAGTTTCGTACGTTATGAAACCGTTTTGTTTCGCGAAATTGAATCCGAGGTCATTGAATTGTTCGTCCAGCTCGCGCATGACGTTCAGCTGCGCCTTGTACAGGTATGTTTGGGTCGGCAAAATGTCATTCAGCGATACGGTCCTGACCGAGATCTCCGCGTCCAGGTACGGCTGGATATTGGGATTGCCGAACAGGACGGTATTGTGCCGCAGATAATTTATCAGGTCCGGTTTGCTGCTGACTTCGTGCGAGATTACTTGTATTTGCATTTGCAAAGCCTTTTTTTTGTGCTATCCTTGTCAATACATTATCTCGCTCCAAAGGGATTGTAATTGCAGGCGCACAAGATGTCAATAAAAATATACTTTGATTTGGACGGAGTTTTGGCGGATTTCGAGCAGGCCGAGACGGCCGTTAGCCAAGGCGTGGACTTCAACCGTTCCTCCGGGCTGTTAAGCGATGAACAGAAACGGGCGGAGGCCGAATTTTGGCGAAAAATCGAGGGTACGGATTTTTTCAAGAATATCCCGCCCATGGCCGGGGCCGACAGGTTGCTGAAAGCCGCGCGGAAGATATCGGGCGAAAACATGTTTGTTCTGTCCAGGGCGCCGAAGCCCGAAAAATTCGCCGCGGGCGAAACGGAGCAGGCCAGGGTGGCCGAGCAGAAAAGGGAATGGGTTTTGGCGCGCTTCGGGGCTTATTTCACGCGGTCCAGGATTTTCATAGCCCTTGACGGCGCCAAGGAAAAGATGATAGCGCATCCGCAGAAATGGGATATCCTGATAGACGATCGCCCGGAAACCGTGGACGGCTGGACGGCCGCGGGCGGCGCCGGAGTGGTGTTTTCGTCGCCCAAAGACGCCGAGGGCAGGCTCAAAAAGCTGGCCGCCGCGCACAAAAGGGAATATTACGATTGCCGCCGCGTAGCCGTGCTCGAGCTGTTGGTCCGCGCGTGCAACGGTATGTGATTCCAAGCTATAAATTATACCTTGTCCGTTTTAAAGGACAAGGTTATAAGGAGAACTTCTTTTTAATTAAATCGCTACGGTACGTTGCAGAGCGCGCGCCGAAAGTCCGGATACGAACCGTACATGCCGCTGGCCTGGTAGATATACTCCGAGCAGTATTTCGCGCAGTTGGTCGCGCAGCTTACTCCGTTGGCCGAGCCGACGCCGGTGGAAAACACCCACGAGCCGCAATTATTTATACTGCTGTTGCTGCAGATTCGGCACCAGCAGCCCGAACCGTTGTCGTTCGACGGAGTGCCCCACGAACCGAATGCTCCTCCGCCCGACGATGTTTCCCACGTCGCGCATTTGGATCGCCCGTATACAGATCCGGACGGACATCCGGTTACGGTGAACGTCGCGTCCTGGCCCGTGGTTGCGCTGGACCCGCCGCACCCGTTGTTTATGAAACCGGACGAGCAGATGCTAGTCAAACATGACGAACATACTCCTCCTCCGGGACACGAATTTCCGCAGCCCGGCTGATTTATCGTTATGCCGTAGGATCCTGAAATGTTAGTCCCGTCGGTGGACGTCGCGTAAATCGTGGCGCCGCCGGCCGTGACCCCGGTCACCGTGCCGCCGGAATTGACCGAGGCGACGCCCGGACTGCTGCTGCTCCAGGATACGACCTTGTTTGTCGCGTTCGACGGACTGACGTTAGCGTTGCATGATGTGGTCGATCCTACGTTGATGCTGGACGCGCCGCACGATACGCTGATCCCGGACACGAACGCCGTCGGCGTTCCCAGGCATAATTTTACGGCGCGCGCGGAGAACGCGAAGCCGACGATCGGCAAAATAGCCAGGCACAGATTCTTAAGATTCGGTCTTTTCATTTTTTCTTCCTGTTTTTTAGTTCTCTAATCGCCCGTTATCATTCCGGTCCGCACAACTGCGCCCTGGCCGGAGTGCAATTTGTTCCCGACGGACACGAAGCTATTACGTTGGCGCATAGGTATTTGCAGTCCCCGTCTTTGCCGCTTCCCCAAACCGCCGCGTCCACCACCTCCGCGATCGCGCATCCCAGCACGTTGATCCACGCCCAAATCGGGCAGGTCGCGCCGATTTCGCCCATGCCGACGTACTTGCCGAATTTGCCGGTGGAGGTGTTCTTTATCCGGCATTCGCAGAACGTCTTCATGCCGGAATTGAGCCAGTCCCACACCCATTCGTCGTACCAGTGCGATTCGTACGCGGGCCAGCCGCTATAGGTACCGTCGATATATCCCGGATTCTGCGTGTAGCATACGGTTCCGGTAAGGTTGGGATGTATCGGATACGACGCGCCGTCCGGCCCGCACAGCGCGGCATGGAAGTCGAGCCCGCTGTATCTGGCGTCGTTGCCGCACCAATTCGCGCAGCCGCTGGTCGCGTTCTTCTCGCAGTTGGATTTGCTGTTGAGGTTTTGTTTGTACACCCACGCGCCGCCGCTGGTCGAAGAAGCCGAGCCGCTTTTCAGCTGGCACCAGCAATGCTGGCCGCTGTCGTTGTTTTTTAATTTGCCCTGCTTGTTCGGCGTCCCCTCGGTGGTCGAGCATTTGCTGCTGCCGTAAATCGTGCCGGGACAGGACGTGATAGAGAACGTTCCGTTCTGCGATCCGCCCGAATAGGTATGACCGCTGCAACTGCCCTTTATATAAGCGTCGCCGCATACGGATTTGAGGTTGTGGTGGATGGGATAAGGCACCGTTATCGGGCAGGTGGCCGATTTGCCGCCGTATGATTCCCTTACGGTTATCGTAGTATCGCCTGGCCCGTTGCCGTAAATGGTGAAAGTTTTGGAACTGCTCGCGGACGTGGGCGAAACGCTCGCGATGTTCGTGTTGCCGCTGCTTATGGTTGCGTACCAGCTCGTGGGATTGTTGCTGAACGAGAAGCTTCCCGGCTTGCTGCTGTTTTTGTCGACGCTGGACGGGCAGGAAAGGCTCACGGCCGAGGCGTACACCGCCTGCGCGGGCACCGTTACGGTGGCGCTTCCCTTGACGGAGCTGTTTTCGACGGACGTGGCGGTAATCTTCGCCTGGCCCTCTTTTTTCGCGGTCACGACACCGCTGGAATTTACGGTCGCCACGGTTGTGTTGTCGCTGTTCCACGTTACGGCCTTGTTTGAGGCGTCCGACGGAGAAAAGCCGGGCGTCGGGGTATAAGTGCTTCCTACGGTGCTGATGGTGAACGAGCTCATGCTGATGCCGGTCAGCGCCGAATGCACCGCGATTACGCAGGTCGCGGTTTTGGTTTGGTTGTCGACCGCCGTCAAAGTTATCGTCGCTTCGCCGCTGGACACGGCCTTGACCGCGCCGTCTTTGACGGATACGACGCCGTTGCTACTGCTGCTCCAAAACACATCCTGGAAAGTGGCGTTGGACGGAGAAACTATGGCAGTCAAATTATATGTGTCGCCTTTTTCGATAACGGCGGGCGGGCAACCGATGATGCCGACGCCCGTCACCGGCACTTTCGCCATCACCAGACACGAGGCCTGCCTTTTGGTTCCGTCGCTGGTCGTGGCCGTAATGATCGCGACGCCCCCGGCCTTGGCGGATACGAGGCCGCCGGAATCGACGGTCGCCGCGGCCGGATTGCTACTGGCCCACGATACGGTTTTGTCCGAAGCGTTTATCGGCAGAACCGTCGCCGACAAGGTTTCGGTGGCGCCTACGTTGATTGTTAGGGACGATTTGTCGAGGGAGATGGACGTGGCGAATACCGGGGGCGTTCCCGAGAAGCATAATTTTGCGCCCCCGCCGCCCGCGCCGCATATTCCGCCGCAGGGGCCGCCGCCGACAACGCCGTTCTCTACGCACAAATATATGAAACTGCCGGTTGCGTCCGCGCCGCCGAGCGGACCCGCGCCGCCGCCGCCGTCGGTGTTGGCCTCGATAGTCCCGTGCGGGCATTGCTCGGCGTCGAACATGCCCCAGGCCTGCTCGGTATATTCGACGGTTCCGGCGGGACAAAAGCCGCCCGCGTCGACCAGGTAGAAATAATAGTCCGCGCGAACGGCGCAGACGACGCCGAATAGAAACAGAAACGCCAGGGCCAGTCCGAACGGCAGAAGATTCGCGGCGGCGAGAATTGATTTTTTGTGATGACGGCGATGCATTCTCTATCCTTTTTTTTGTGTTCCCGCCGGGGCCTGAGGTATTGGCCAGGGGCCTCGGTGGGGGCGCGACCGTCGAAATCAATGGCATAGTTGAAGCCATCTCTCCCTATGGCCGTCCGCCATGCTACACGGGCGCGTCATGCGTATCGTGAGGCAGTCGGAACTGCGCGATGAACAAACCGCCGGAAAGGCGGCCAGGGAGTTGAATAAATCACTAACAAGAATGACCCCGCAGGTCTTCGTCCGCCTATCGTAAAGATAGCCAGGGCTGTTTTAGAACCAACGGCTCCCCGACCAGGCGGGGCACTTTTGGGCATAAAAAAGAGGGCGGCCGCCCTGAATTTTTTATGCGGATATACAATGCGCCAACTATCGTATCGCGCATCGCTTGTTATATGGACTTATTCAAGGTCCTGAACGCGCACAATCCCTGTGGGTTCGTCCGCATTATAATAAACATGGGAAAATAAAGCAAGAACTTTTTTAGCGGTTGGCGATATGCCGGGCATTGCTTTCGAGTTTGTGAATCGCGGGACGATGTCCAAATCGGAGTGGTTGACGCCGACCGGACATGTCCCGCGCGGATTCCCCAAGGCCTACGGCGCCTTGCAGGCCGCCTTCCGTTTATTTTGGCGTATCGTAGTGGATTTGCCGAAAAAGCTCACGCAGGTACCTGGACAACGGGCGCCATTGGCGTCGGACTTCCCGCAATCCTCATACGATGAGTAGG